>ENA-OPSX01000509-OPSX01000509.1-human-gut-metagenome-genome-assembly--contig:-NODE-509-length-22875-cov-11.354207_pt1 | contig 22875 bp, 21 predicted proteins | sample MGYA00241462_ERZ501916 | MGnify/ENA primary metagenome ERZ501916 (study PRJEB25962, sample SAMEA2042113) | human gut metagenome | biome: human gut; feature: human-associated habitat; material: faeces...
TTCCCGGGGTGCCTATTTTCCATTCTAATGATCAATCCTCAAGGCGCTGGGCGTTTCCCGGGAGGATATCGTGGAGGATTATCTATTGACCAATGCCTGCCGCACCACGGGGCGGGACCAGTTCCGCGGAATGCTGGAGCGGGCGGGACTGCCCGCAGCGCAGGCGCAGCAGGTGACGGAAATCGCCACAGGCTTTTACAATGAGCGTCAGCGTGTGGAAATTGACCTTGTAAAGAGCCTTGAAACAGATGAAGCCTATGGCGTTGGCATGAATGGGGAAATCTATGATGTAACCTTTGGTCTGTATGCGGCGGAGGAAATCAAAGCGGCAGATGGTACGGCAATCCCCGCCGATGGGCTGATTGAGGTCATTTTCCTTGACGGGGACGGTCATGGAACGGCAATCAGCGACCTGCCGATTGGAAGCTATTATATGAAAGAGACAAAAGCACCTGATAATTACCGGCTGTCACCGGTTGTTTATCAGATTGAGGTCATAAAGGAAGACGTATCCGTTCTTACAAAGATCAATGGAAGTAAAAACACGCTAACCCTGGTCAATACACAGGAGGGAACGAGCGGTGATTTAAAGATACGCAAGGAGCTGAAAGGAAATGATACTGATTCTGATATGGAATTCAAATTCAGAATTCAGGCATACAGCCAACAGGGCAAAGGAATACTTTGCGGCAGGCAACTGGTTTTGGCCGGAGACTCCGACATTTGACAAAGACGGATTTCCTTCTTTTGAAGCGATGGCCGACGGAACCTATATCGTCCAGCATGGTGAACGTAAGTATGATGAGAAGATTTATTTATGGCCATTACCAAGTGATGATGTATTGATAATGAATGGCAAACTTGTTCAAAATCCAGGGTACTAACTTTATTAAATAAATGATATTATGAGCATTGGAGAAATTTTATTGCGCAGTCGCTATCAACCATTGAAAAGGGTGTTGAGCTATGATGTATTCAACACCGGCTTTAACGGTTGGATGACATTGATGCCTAACTTTACGGAATATCCCGATTTTGATGTTCCCAAGACATTGGTCAATAAAGACCAGTGGCCACCGGTCATGCTTAGTTCCGCTACTTTCAGGTATCCGGGCACTCACGGGGCAATGTCCGGTACTTACTCTCTTAAACTTTCGACAAGACCTGTTGCCGCTCCTTATACGGAGATTCCGGCGGAAGGTTGTCTGGGACATGCCATTAAGCGGCTTTCGTTCTCTCGTCCGGGCTGCAAATATTTGCAGATAGAATGTTGGTTTACATACACGGCGGAGCAGGATGTGGTGGATGGCGGTGACCGTCCGCAACCGGGTTTGCATGAGAGTTCCATCCGCGATTTTGGTATGGGATTCGATGTACAGGAGGGTGGAAAACGTTACCATGTAGGAATTCGCTATCTCAATGCAGTAGATGGCAAATTAATGCAGAAGTGGCAGTATGAACATTCCAATGAAGACATAACCGACCGCGATTGGGCTTATGGACTTGACGGAGACTGGTGTAAGAGGGGAGTCGATCCCTGGTGGTTCGGCCGCCGTTATCCTAATGGCGACCACGATGGATTCAAGGATTTGAAAGATGGTCATCAGAAGCTCATTTACAATGAGACCGACTGTAAACTCAATTGGCAATACATGCGTCTGAAACTTGACACAGAGCTTCGAGAATATGTAGAGTTCCAATGTCAGGACAAAATTTGGGATATGCGTGGCATTGCAGCTGATACCGTTGACGGATATGGACGCATCGACAATCTTATCAATCCTCTTTTCTGGGTGGGTACTGATACCAATCGTCGTGTATTCTTTTATATAGATTCTGTTGTTGTTTCACAAGAATAAAAGGAGGAATGTAATATATGAAAATGTTTAATGATTCCCATCTTGAGGTAAAGAAGTTCTTTAAAGGTACTTTCTTCACTCATCCTTACGAGGCTGGTTGGGCAGATGAGGCTATATTCTTTGTTATGGTTGAGAAAATAGAAGGAGATCCCGTATTCGAAGGTCGTGTACAACTATCGCAAGACGGCATACATTGGGCTGACGACGGTAGTGATCCTGTAATCTTCAAAGGACTTGGCCAACATATTATAAAGGTAAATTCAAATTTTGGTAATTATATTCGTCTTGCCGTCAGCATTGAAGGCGGAGAGATGTTTTTAAATCTTCATATAGCATGCAAAGGTTAATATTTATACTTAGTCTGTTCATTCTTGCGATTGTAGGATGCAGTTCCAATGAGTCTCACTCATTTTTGATTCGTCCGGATGGAGGTGGGGAAGATGCTGCCACTGAAATAGAGGTAGGTAAAACGATTCCTGCCTGGCAGGAGGGTGTGATGGATATTCATTTCATCAATACGACTACCGGTGAAAGCATGTTTGTAATATTCCCGGATGGTACGCAAATGCTTATTGATGCCGCAAGTTCGAGTGTTACAACCAACTCTAATAGTAATACGACCAACACCGGTATCCGTAGTCGTTGGGATCCGACTCTGACTTCTACCCGTGGTTCACAGATTATAACTGATTACATTCGTAAGTGTATGGTATGGACAGGTAACAGTACGATTGATTATGCCGTACTTACCCACTTCCATAATGACCACTTCGGCGGTTATACTTCTTCCTTGCCGAAATCTTCCAACTCCGACACTTATTCGTTGATAGGTTTTGCCGAGATTTTCGACAATTTCAAGATTGGTACGCTTCTCGATCGTGGCTATCCCGATTATAACTATCCGTTTAATATGGCGACAATGGCAGACAATGCTCCAAGTTGCAGCAACTATATTAATGCAGTGAAATGGCATGTCGCCAATCAAAAGTTCGATGCTGCGATATTCAAAGCAGGGGCGAATGATCAGATCGTTCAGAAGTATAATCCTGCAAAGTACCCTACTGCAAAGGTGCAAAACGTGGCAGTGAATGGAGAGATCTGGACAGGTTCGGGCACTACCACAAAGAAGACATTCCCTGAACTCTCGGAGATTACATACGAAAACAGTAAGAACATTACCTCCAGTGACAATTGTCCGCCGGAGAATATAACCAGTTGTGTGATGAAAGTTTCGTATGGCAACTTTGATTTCTTTGCCGGTGGTGACCTTCAGTATAACGGACGTTCGAGTCATGCGTGGAAAGATGCCGAACTGCCCTGTGCAAAAGCAGTGGGTCAGGTGGAACTATTGAAAGCTAACCATCACGGTGTAACCAACACCAATCAGGTGGATGCTCTGAAAGCACTCAATCCACAAACGATTGTTGTCAATTCGTGGGTAGATTGTCATCCCCGTACCGATATACTGAATTCGATGGAGACAACACTCCCTGCGTGTGACATGTTTATCACTAACTTCTGGCAAGGCGATCGCCCCAGCGGAGTAGACGACCGGGTTACGGCGGAAGAGGCTGCGAGAGTAAAGGGATATGATGGACATATTGTAGTTCGTGTGACCGACGGAGGAAACAAATACAGAGTTGTGACAATCACAGATTCTGACGGGGCAATGACTGTTAAGACTATTTCTGGTCCATATACAAGCAGATAATGAATACAAAATATTATGATGTAATAGTAGCAGGTGCAGGTCCTGCCGGGATATGTGCGGCTGTAGCCGCCGCCCGGCAAGGAGCACGTGTTGCTCTTATCGAAAGATACGGAGTCATCGGAGGTAACCTGACCGCCGGGTATGTCGGCCCTATTCTCGGTAGTGTAAGCAAGAACACGATGCGCGATGAGGTTTGTGCTATTCTTGGCGTCAAAGACAATGACTGGATTGGCGAACATGGAAATGCTCACGATTTCGAAGAGGCAAAACTTACATTGGCAGAATTTGTCGCCAGGGAAAAGAACGTCGATGTCTTTTTGCAATGTTGCGTGTCGGATGTTATTCGTGACGGAAAGGTGGTAAAAGGCATTAAGTGTGCAAGTAACGAGGGGACGCTCTGTTTTGAAGCCGCGGTTACAATTGATTGTACCGGTGATGCCATAGTATCTTTTCTTGCCGGTGCAAAAATAGAAAAAGGACGTGCTGACGGACTCATGCAGCCTGTAACCCTTGAATACACCATTGACGGCGTAGATGAGTCGAAAGGAATTATCTGCATTGGAGATGTAGACAATGTTCAATTGAATGGCGAGTGTTTTCTTGATTGGTGTAAAAAGAAAGCCGATGAGGGCAAACTTCCCCGGATGCTTGCTGCCGTGCGTTTGCATCCGTCGGTCAGACCGGGTTGCCGTCAGGTAAATACGACACAAGTCAATAGGGTGGATATTACTTCGGTAAGCTCTATTTTCGCCGCCGATCTTGAACTTAGGCAACAGATACGCCTCCTGACTCAATTCTTGAAAGAAAATTTGCCGGGTTACGAAAACTGTAGAGTGATCGGAAGTGGTACAACAACCGGAGTGCGCGAAAGCCGCAGGGTGATGGGCGACTATGTGATTGATGCCGATGAGATGGCGGAAGGCTGTCGTTTTGCCGATGTGGTGGTACATAAAGCATTGTTCATTGTCGATATACATAATCCTGACGGAGCCGGACAGGCGGAACCGACCATCCAATATTGCAAACCATACGATTTGCCGTATCGTTGTTTTCTCCCGTTGGGCTTGGAAGGGCTTCTGGTGGCGGGACGGTGCATATCGGGTACTCACAGAGCTCACGCTTCCTATCGTGTCATGAGTATTTGCATGGCGATGGGAGAGGCAGTTGGTATTGCCGCTGCCATGAGTGCGTCGCAGCATTGTACTCCGCGGGCTCTCGATGTGGGAGAGTTGCAGAAACGGCTTGAATCGTTAGGCGTAGAGCTGTTCGATTAACGTAGAACATAATCATACTTTAAATTTATAGAGCATACTTATGAAAAAGATCTATTTGTCTGTCGTGTGCTTACTGATCTCTATTCCCCTTATCGCCCAGTTGTATGTAGAGCCGGAGAAAGAGGTAGAGTGCTCTGTCTTCCTGGCAAAGGAAGGACGGGGGCGGGCACAGCAAGGACTTGAAATGTGGGATGATTACATATTCTCGTGCGAGGATGGAGGGCACGTGAATATCTATGATTTCAAAAGTGCCGATCCGAAACCTGTGGCAGGCTTTGAGTTGGCGTCCTCCCATCCGGACAACCATGTAAATAATGTATGCTTTGGCGTCGAGACAAAACGCGGAGCATCGTTTCCTCTCTTGTATATCACAAACGGGAAGGTAGGAAGCGAGTTGGAATGGTTGTGTTTTGTGGAGAGCATTACCCGTCGTGGAAAACGTTTTAGCAGCGAAATCGCACAGACAATTGAACTTGATGGCTCGAAGTGGGTGGAGAAAGGGTATGTCCCTATCTTTGGAGCGCCAAGCTGGCTGGTCGATCGGGAACGGGGCTTTATATGGATATTCTCGGCGCGTAAACGTACTGTGGCGAAGGTGACAAAGCATGCATGGGAAAACCAGTATGTCGCCACCAAATTCCGCATACCGTCGTTGAGTGAGGGGGCAAAGGTGCGCCTCGACGAAAATGACATTCTCGATCAGGTGGTGTTCCCCTATGAGGTATGGTTCACACAAGCGGGCTGTATGCATGATGGTAAAATCTATTTTTGCTTCGGAGTTGGGAAACAGGACGACAACCGTCCTTCCTGCATCCGGGTGTACGATACGGATAGGCGGACGATTACTGCCCGGTACAATGTGCAGGAACAGGTTATTTACGAACCGGAAGATATTGTGGTCAAAGACGGGGTTATGTATGTCAATACCAATACGAATGCGAAAAAGACGTCTGATCTTCCTTGCATATTCAAACTCTCTCTTCCGAAAGAAAAGCCGGTGACCGAAAATCCTCTCGACGAGATACGCAGGGATCCGGAACGTGCGGGCGGCGTGTATTATGTGACCGATCTTTCACATCCGGTTACGCCGGCGCCCAAAGGATATACGCCTTTCTATATAAACGGCTATTTTCGTCATGGAGCGCGTCAGATAGACGATGAGGTGACTTATCCTGCCATATACGGCGTATTGGAGAAAGCTCATGCCACAAACAACCTTACCGATTTTGGGAAAGCCCTGTACGAACGTCTTGAACCGTTCAAGAAGAATGTGTTTTACAAAGAAGGCGATCTGACACAAATCGGTTATCGTCAGACAAGGGAGATAGGCCGGAGGATGGTACAAAACTATCCGGAAGTATTTGAAGGCCATCCCTATTTGAAGACTAACGCAACGAATGTGCTTCGGGTGGCAGCCACCATGCAATCTGTAAATTCGGGCATTTTGTCGCTGCGTCCCGGGCTTGAATGGGCGGAGATAGACAACTCCCGTTCGTTCCTTACCACACTGAATCCCTACGGTAACGTATGTCCCGACAGGAGTCCGCTTGATAAGTATATACTCGGTAAAGAAAACAGTTGGTATAAAAAATATCGTTCATATATAGATGAAAAGTTGGATGTGGATGCTTTTTTTACAAGACTGTTTATAGACGTAACACAAGTAGAAAGTGAGTATGACAAGTACGACCTGATCCATCGTTTCTGGTTAATGGCATCACTGATGCAATGCCTCGACCGCCAAGTGCCTATATGGGATATTTTTACAGAAGAGGAAATATTGGCTTGGGCGGAAATCGAGAACTATAAGTATTTTGCGCAGAAAGGTCCTGAACCGGTATCTCACGGGCGTAGTTGGGGACTTGCATCCCGCACGTTACGCCATTTGTTAGACGAATCTGCCGAAGATCTGGTTCGCAAGCGTCATGGCATCAATCTCAACTTCGGACACGATGGCGTTCTGATGGCTATCTTGACAAATCTGCAAGCCGGAACGTGGGCGCGGGAGGCTAGTAATTCCAAAGAAGCGTTGCAGAGTTGGAAGTATTGGGATATTCCGATGGGGGCGAACCTTCAGATGATCTTTTACCAATCAGAAGACAATCCGGACGTTTTAGTTAAGTTTATGCTGAATGAAAAAGACCTCCGGTTGCCGTTGGAAGCGGTTGAAGCATCTTATTACAAATGGAATGAGGTTTATAAATTCTATATAGAACATTGCGACAAGGTGGAAAAATCACTTGCCGAAACATTGAAATTATCGTATGAAGACTTTTAATTATAATCGTGCTGAAATAAAGGCCGGAATAGTACATTTCGGCGTTGGAAACTTCCATCGTGCACATCTCGAAGCTTACACAAATCTATTACTTGAAGATCCGTCACAAAGATGCTGGGGGGTATTCGGAGCCATGATTATGCCTACGGACGGGGTATTGTTCAACGCCCTCAAGAAAGACGACGGCATATATCAGTTGACGACATGCAGCCCTTCCGGCGAACAGGATAGTATGCTGATTGGTTCGCTTGTAGAACTGGCATGGGGGGAAATAGATAGTGAGCCTATCATCGCTAAAATAGATCGGAGGAGATAAAAATCATCTCTCTCACCATTACCGAAGGGGGATATAAGGTTGATTTTAACCAATCGCGCAGTGTGTTCTGGTATGTAGCCGAAGGACTTAAACGCCGGATGGAGAAAGATTTGCCGATTACGATTCTTTCGTGTGACAACATGCAGATGAACGGCAATGCCGCCAAATACGCGTTTATGTCATACTTCGAAGCGAAATATCCCGAGGTGGCAGCGTGGGCGAAAAAGAAAGTGACGTTCCCGAATTCGATGGTGGATCGAATCACTCCCGTAACAAAACCGGGTAAGGTTACAGATGTGTGTTGTGAAGACTTTATACAATGGGTGATTGAAGATAATTTCATTGCAGGCCGTCCTGCATGGGAGAAGGTGGGAGTTACATTCACCCATGATGTGACCCCGTATGAAATCATGAAATTAAGTCTTCTCAATGCGTCACATACTCTTCTTTCTTATCCTGCCTATATGGAAGGATTCAGGAAGGTCGATGCTGTAATGGCAGACGAGAGGTATCGTGCAATGATAAAGCTGTTTATGAACAGGGATGTTACTCCTTATGTTCCGGTTCCCGAGGGCGTTGACCTTGAAGCGTATAAAGACCAGCTTATCGAACGATTTTCAAACAAGGCGATCAGCGATCAGGTATCACGGCTTTGCGGCGATGGCATTGCTAAGTTTGCGGTTTATGTGGTACCCATACTCAAACAGATGTTGCAGGATGGGAAGGATATTTCGATAGAGGCTTTCCTGATAGCTGTTTATTGCAAATACCTGATAGGTGCGCGCACCGAGTCCGGTGAAAATATAGCTATCTCCGAACCTCACATCACCCCGGCGGACAGGAAGTTGATTTCGGGAGGATCGCCGGCCGAGTTCTTGAAGATATCACCTTTTGTGTCATTGGGACTGGACAAATATCCTGTGTTTATGGAAAAGTATGAGCAGTTTTATGCTATGCAGGTAGCGGAAGGATTGAAGGTCTTATTACAGTAAACAACTAAAAAATACAAGGCAATGAAGAAGTTTTTCATAACGGTTGTTCTGTCGCTTTCGTGCGTATTGTCGGTTTCGGCACAAAAACAGACGGAGGCGTCAACGCTTAACCTGATAGGTAAGCCGTTTGAATCGACTCCCAATCCCTATCATAGAGTCGATACATTGGTTTATAAAGGTTTTAACAGGACGGAGAATCGACAACTCCGTTGCTCTGCCGGTATGGCTGTGTTGTTTAAAACGAACACGCGTAATATACGGATTACGACAAAGTGGGGATATGTATATTCGAGCCATTCAACCATGCCGATCTCTTATAAAGGATATGATCTTTATATCAAAAATGCAGACGGTCAATGGCAGTATGCAGCAAGCGGTTCATTGAAAGCGTATAAGGGCGAGAAAACCGAGACATTCACGCTCATTGAGAATATGGATGGTACGATGCACGAATGTATGATGTATATGCCGATGTATTCGGAGGTCATTTCTTGTAAGATAGGGATAGATGACAATGCTGTTATCGAACCGTTGAAGTCCGATTTTCGTCACAGGATAGCGGTATATGGCTCTTCGTTTACGCAGGGAGTGAGCACGGATCGATCCGGTATGAGTTATCCCATGCAATTTATGCGTAATACAGGTCTTCAAGTCGTGTCGCTCGCAACAAGCGGACGTTGCCTGATGCAGCCTTACATGCTCGACGTTCTTGCGGAAGTCAAGGCTGATGCCTTTATATTCGATACTTTTTCAAATCCTGACGCAGAACTGATAAGAGAGCGCCTGATGCCGTTTATCGATCGGCTTATAGCGGCACATCCGGCTACTCCGTTAATATTTCAGCGTACTATCTATCGTGAACGACGTTCATTCGATACAGTTCTTGATGCGAAAGAACGGGCTAAGGCGGCAACCGTAGAGGAGTTGTTTGCGAAAATCCTCACGAACCCGAAATATAAAGATGTTTATCTGATTACGCCTGATGCTTCCGATGCGCATGAGACATCGGTCGACGGAACTCATCCAAGTAGTTATGGATATGCACTTTGGGCGAAGTCAATAGAGACTCCGGTAATAGAAATTTTAAGTAAATATGGTATAAAATGAGACAAGCGGTATTAGTAGAACCAAAACATATTGAATTTCGTGAGGTTGAGGCGCCTAAGGCGTCGGACCTGAAAGAACATCAGGTGCTTCTGAATATTAAGAGAATTGGTATTTGTGGAAGTGAGATACATTCTTATCACGGATGTCATCCGGCAACTTTCTATCCGGTAGTTCAGGGGCATGAATATTCGGCAGTGGTAGTCGCTACGGGGGCGGCGGTTACGAACTGCAAGGCGGGTGACGTTGTCACCGCACGTCCGCAACTTGCGTGTGGGAAGTGCAAGCCTTGTCAGCGGGGAGAGTATAATATTTGTGAGGAGCTAAGAGTGCAAGCCTTTCAGGCAAATGGAGCTGCGCAAGATTTTTTTGTGGTTGATGATGACAGGGTTGCGGTGTTGCCTGAAGGTATGTCACTTGATTATGGGGCTATGATAGAACCGGTGGCAGTGGCTGCGCATGCAACCATGCGTGGCGGGGACTTGAAAGGTAAGAATGTGGTTGTATCGGGTGCCGGAACGATCGGTAACCTCGTGGCGCAGTTCGCTAAGGCAAGAGGAGCCAAACGGGTCCTTATTACCGATGTGAGTGATTTCAGACTTGAAATCGCTCGTAAATGTGGTATAGTAGATACGCTCAATGTAGCTAAGACGCCGCTCAAAGAAGGAGCGAAGAGGCTTTTCGGGGATGAAGATTTTCAAGCTGCGTTTGAGGTTGCTGGAGTTGAGTCGAGTATTCGTTCGCTTATGGAGTGTATCGAAAAAGGGAGTACCATCGTTGTAGTGGCGGTATTTGGCAAGGATCCGTCGCTTGATATGTTCTATTTGGGAGAGCACGAACTGAAGGTGAACGGAACGATGATGTATCGCCATGAAGATTATCTTACGGCTATCGATCAGGTATGTTCGGGAGCCATCCGTCTCGAACCGCTTATTTCGAATCATTTTCCGTTCGAACAGTATGACAAGGCATATAAATTTATAGACGAGAATAGTGCAACATCCATGAAAATAATTATTAAACTATAAAACCATGAAAATAATAGGTATAGGAGAAGTTGTTTGGGATTGCTTCCCGGAAGGTAAGAGACTTGGCGGAGCGCCTATCAATTTCTGTTTTTTTGCGAAGGAATTGGGAGCAGAATCATATCCCGTTACGGCAATAGGTGGCGACGAACTCGGTGATGAAACATTTACGGTGCTTAAAGAGACCGGACTTGATTTAGGATATATTTCCCGTAATATTTTGCCGACAGGTAAAGTGCTTGTGTCGTTGAATGAGGCCGGTGTACCGCAATATGAGATTGTTGAGAATGTTGCTTGGGATGCTATCGAGTGTAGTCCTGCGACCATGAAACTTGTCAGCGATGCAGATGCTGTTTGTTGGGGCTCTTTGGCACAACGAAGTGAAAAGTCACGTGCTGCAATCTTGAGACTCATAGATGCCGTGCCGGATACCTCTTTGAAGGTGTTTGATATTAATATCAGGCAACATTTTTATTCGACAGACTTGATTGTGGAATCCTTGCAAAAAGCAAATGTGCTCAAATTGAATGAAGACGAATTGCCGTTATTGATTTCTCTTCTTTCCCTTTCTACTGATTTTGTGGAAGCTATCGCAGAACTCATTGCTCGTTTCTCGCTCAAATATGTTATATTCACACAGGGGGCAGTACGTAGTGGCATATATGATGCAAGTGGGGAAATTTCATCCATAGATACACCTAAAGTCGAGGTGGCTGATACTGTAGGTGCAGGCGACTCGTTTACTGCTACCTTTGTTGTGAACATACTTAGAGGGGTGTCGGTTGCTGAATCACACCGCAAAGCGGTAGATGTATCGGCATATACTTGTACACAAAGGGGGGCTATTAATCCGTTGCCGGATAGTAAAAAGTAATATTGGGTACTCCACATAAGGAAGTTTCGTACTTGGTTTGAATGATTCTTCAAACCAAGCGTGATGAATATGTCTTGTTTTTATTAAATGCGGTTTAATCTCATTAATTAACCGCAAAATTTGCGGCTTATCATACCTCTTTTAACCGCATTTTTATAGATAACTCCAATTTAATAGTTATTTTTGCAGAAATAACTGATGGTATGTTTATCCATGAAATAGAAAATTGGAGTTCATTCAGATGGAACGCTGAAAGATTGTCAGATGCGATAGCCCTGACAAACAGGGCTATCGGATATCTTGTTGGAAGGTTAAGTACAATTGGATTTGATAGTCAGATGATCGCTACGGTGGAAGCTGTGACGCATGATGTTGTTGCATCTTCAGAAATTGAAGGAGTAACTTTGAATACAGCAGAGGTACGTTCTTCCGTTGCCCGAAAATTAGGTGTGACTGTACCCGATGTGAAAGAACCGACGCATTATATTGATGGAATGGTCGAGATGATGCTTGATGCTATAATGAATTACGAAACTCCGTTAACACATGATAGATTATTCGGATGGCATTCCGCACTTTTCCCAACAGGTAAAAGTGGCTTTTCTGATATTTTAGTGGGAAGTTATCGTACTGAAGCTATGGAGGTTGTTTCCGGTACATTTGGGCGGGAAAGAATACATTATCGTGCTCCCGGGCCGGAACGTGTATATGACGAAATGGATAAATTTCTTTTATGGTTGAATGCCCCCAATATAGCTCCGTCATTATTAAAGTCTGCAATTGCTCATTTCTGGTTTGTATGTATCCATCCGTTTGACGATGGGAATGGTCGTATTGCGAGAGCTATATCAGATATGGTATTATCCCAGACAGATCGCAGTAAATTGCGATTCTTTAGTATGTCTATGCAGATTAATAAGGAAAAGAAGGCTTATTATCGTATGCTGGAACAGGCTCAACGTGGAAATGGTGATATTACAGAATGGTTAGAATGGTATCTGGCTTGTCTTAAACGGGCTATTGATGAATCCAATGGCTTGTTAAGCGGCATATTGAATAAAGCGATTTTTTGGAAAACTCATTCGGGGGGCATTATAACTGAAAGACAACGAATGATCCTCAATATATATCTGAATGGCTATGAAGGAAAACTTACTGCAAAAAATTGGAGCAAGTTGGCCGAAGTTTCATTAGATACAGCTACCAGGGATGTGAAGGATTTAGTGGCAAAGGGAATTCTTTCGCCTATACAGGGGCGTGTCAGGGATGTATCATACACATTAAATTATGTAGAATCAGATACCCGAGTAGCTGACTTTACTGATTCTGTACTGATAAATCGTGATGGAAATGATTATATATCTTCTATGTATAAGAAGCAAAAAACTGTAGAGGAAAGAATTTCTCCATTGGATAAAATGCGTTTTGAACAAAAGGAGATGTCAATCGACGATTTGGTATATAAGTATTTTGCATATCTCATTGGATAATAATAATTTGTGAAATAAAGAAACCCATGTTGAAAATATTAGTAACCTACGCCGTACAAGGCGAATTTGTAGAACTTAAATGGCCGGATATAGAACCTTACTACGTTCGTACAGGTATTGGTAAAGTGAAATCAGCCTTTCATTTGGCAGAGGCAATCCGTCAGGTACAACCGGACTTGGTGCTCAATATCGGAAGTGCCGGAACAGTCAATCATCAGGTAGGAGATATTTTTGTATGTCGCAAGTTCATAGACCGTGATATGCAGAAAATGAAAGAGTTCGGATTGGAGTGTGAGATCGATTCATCAGCTCTGCTCGAAGAAAAAGGATATTGCACGCATTGGACGGAACATGGAATCTGCAATACAGGAGATGGCTTCCTCACCGAGTTGACCCATGTTAGCGGAGATGTTGTAGATATGGAAGCCTACGCACAGGCATTTGTTTGCCGTTCAAAAGAAATACCGTTTATTTCTGTGAAATACGTAACTGACATTATTGGCCAGAACTCCGTGAAACATTGGGAAGATAAACTTGCCGATGCACGGCAGGGACTATCGCATTACTTTAACGTCTTGAAAGAAAGAATATGATAAGTGACTCCTGCGGCTATCAATCCCAGGAGAATCTTTACCCATATAAAAGGAATCAGGCAGAAAATGCAATAAAGCATCGTTCCCCACATTAATACGAGAGAAATTATTTTGGCGCGGAGAGGAATCGCCTTGTTTTCGCGGAAATTGCGGATATAAGGACCGAAGTGCCGATGATTGAGCAGCCAGTTATATAATCGGGGTGACCCTTTGAAATAAAGGGCAGCGGTGAGTAATAGAAAAGGGGTAGTAGGCAGTAGCGGCAGAAAGATGCCGAGAATGCCGAGCGCAAGGGAAATACTACCTAAAACAATATATAGAGTTTTCATGCGGCAAAGATAGTGCAAAAAAAGGGAAAAAATAACACTCTTTGCTGGATGAAAACTCTATTTTATATTACCTTTGCCGTTGCATCGAGGTGACATTAGATGCGTGTAACTATTAAAATACATACACTCATGTTTACAGTAATCAAACGCATGGAGATCTCGGCTTCTCATAAGCTGGTACTCCCGTATCGCAGTAAATGCGCCAGTTTACACGGTCACAACTGGATTATCACCGTCTATTGCCGTTCCGCGCGGCTCAACTCCGAAGGAATGGTGGTAGATTTCACCCGCATCAAAGAAGTGGTCACGGAGAAACTCGACCATCAAAATCTGAACGAAGTACTCCCATTTAATCCCACAGCGGAGAATATCGCTCGGTGGGTATGCAAACAGATTCCTCAATGCTATAAAGTAGAAGTGCAGGAATCGGAAGGAAACATTGTCATCTACGAGAAAGATCCCAGCGGCGCAGAAGGACAAGAATAGCAAACCAAGCAAATTTTGATAATGAGAAAGATTAATGAAATCTTTTACAGCTTGCAGGGCGAAGGCTACCATATCGGAACTCCGGCCATATTCGTCCGTTTTTCCGGCTGCAACTTGAAATGTGACTTTTGTGACACACAACACGAAGAAGGGAAAATGATGACCGACGATGAAATTATCGCCGAAGTGAAAAAATATCCTGCCGTCACCGTTGTCCTTACGGGCGGCGAACCTTCCTTATGGATAGACGATGAATTGATTGATCGTTTGCACCAAGCAGGCAAATATGTGACCATCGAAACCAACGGTACACGCCCCCTGCCGGCAGCTATCGACTGGGTGACCTGCTCCCCCAAACAAGGGGCGAAACTTGCTATCGACCGGATGGATGAAGTGAAAGTGGTCTATGAAGGACAAGATATAAGTATTTTTGAACTACTTCCGGCCGAACATTTTTTCCTCCAGCCTTGTTCTTGTAATAACACTGCTTCAACAGTGGACTGTGTAATGCGACATCCCAAATGGAGACTCAGCCTGCAAACACACAAATTAATCGACATCCGTTGAACGAAATAGACGGGTGATGCGGAAGAAGCTTAAATTATTACAAAATATAGTATGAAAGTAGGTTTGTTTATTCCTTGTTATATCAATGCTATTTACCCCAATGTGGGAGTGGCATCGTATAGACTATTGAAAAGTTTGGGAGTAGACGTCGATTATCCGTTGGATCAGACTTGTTGCGGACAACCGATGGCAAATGCCGGTTTTGAAGATGAATCGATGAAATTGGCACTCCGTTTTGACGATCTGTTCCGTGAATACGATTACATCGTCGGTCCTTCCGCCAGTTGTGTGGCATTTGTGAAAGAGAATCATCCGGGCATTCTGGAGAAAGAAGGACATGTTTGTCAGAGTGCGGGAAAGATTTATGATATTTGTGAGTTCATGCACGATGTCTTGAAACCTTCCAAAATTCCTGCACGCTTTCCTCATAAAGTCAGTATTCATAATAGCTGTCATGGGGTGCGCGAACTGTTGATTTCCGCTCCCACCGAACTGAATATCCCTTATTACAATAAATTGCGTGATCTGCTCAATCTGGTAGAAGGCATCGAAGTATTCGAGCCCAGCCATATTGACGAGTGTTGCGGCTTTGGCGGAATGTTTGCGGTGGAAGAGCAGGCAGTCTCCGTCTGCATGGGGCGTGATAAGGTAAAAGATCATATCGCTACCGGAGCCGAGTATATTGTCGGAGCGGACAGTTCCTGCCTGATGCACATGCAAGGTGTCATCAAACGGGAGCATCTGCCTATTCAGATTATCCATATTGTAGAAATTCTAGCGTCGCAATCATGAGTACAAAACATTCAAAGGCTGCCGAAAAGTTCTTGCAGGACAGCAAGATGGCAGCATGGCATAACGAAACCCTTTGGATGGTCCGTGCCAAAAGGGACAAGATGAGCAAGGAAGTTCCCGAATGGGAAGAGTTGCGCAACAAGGCTTGCGAGTTGAAACTATACTCCAACAGCCACCTCGAAGAACTTCTGCTGGAGTTTGAGAAGAATGCTACCGCCAACGGCGCCATCGTACATTGGGCAAAAGATGCCGATGAATACTGCGCCATCGTCTACGAGATACTGAATGAGCATAACGTCCACCATTTCATCAAGAGCAAATCCATGCTCGCCGAAGAGTGTGGCTTGAATCCTTTCCTGATGGAGCGGGGCATCGATGTCGTAGAGTCCGATTTGGGCGAACGCATCCTGCAACTGATGCATCTCGAACCGAGCCACATCGTACTGCCCGCCATCCATATTAAACGGGAACAGGTAGGCGAACTATTCGAAAAGGAGATGGGCACGGAAAAGGGAAACTTTGATCCTACCTACCTGACTCATGCCGCACGTAAGAACCTGCGTCATCTCTTCCTCAATGCCGAAGCCGCCATGACAGGCGCCAACTTTGCCGTCGCTTCAACCGGTGACATTGTGGTCTGCACCAATGAAGGAAATGCCGATATGGGTACTTCCTACCCGAAACTGAACATTGCCGCTTTCGGTATGGAAAAGATCGTCCCGGATCTGGACGCATTGGGTGTGTTCACCCGATTACTCGCCCGTTCGGCCACCGGACAACCGGTGACAACATATACTTCTCATTACCGCCGTCCCCGCGAAGGCGGTGAATATCATATTATCATCGTAGACAACGGCCGGAGTGCCTTACTGTCCAAGCCCGACCATATCAAGACACTGAACTGTATTCGTTGTGGTGCGTGCATGAATACCTGTCCGGTGTACCGCCGGAGTGGAGGCTACTCTTATACGTACTTCATCCCCGGACCTATTGGCATCAACTTGGGTATGGCCCATGCTCCGGAGAAGTATTATGATAATCTTTCAGCCTGTTCTCTGTGTATGTCCTGTTCCGATGTCTGTCCGGTGAAAGTAGATTTGGCCGAGCAGATTTACAAATGGCGTCAGGATTTGGACGGACTGGGGAAAGCCAATACTGGAAAGAAGATCATGTCCGGCGGTATGAAGTTCCTGATGGAGCGTCCGGCATTGTTCAACGCAGCCTTGTGGGCAGCCCCGGTGGTAAATGGCCTGCCTCGTTTCATGAAATACAACGATCTCGACGATTGGGGAAAGGGACGTGAACTGCCGGAATTTGCCAGCGAGTCGTTCAATGAAATGTGGAAGAAAAACAAAGTACAGGGAAAGGAGGAATCCAAATGAGCAGTAGAGAAGATGTATTAGCCAGCATCCGCCAGCATACGCAGACGCGTTATGATAAACCGGATATTGCGGATATGAAACGATTGTCATATCCTGACAAGATAGAACAGTTCTGTGCAATCAGCCGTGCGGTGGGTGGTACGGCAGTTGTATTGGGCGAAGGGGAAGATGTGAATGCGGTCATACGCCGGACTTACCCGGATGCTATGCGCATTGCTTCCGTATTGCCGGATATTTCCTGTGCTACGTTCAATCCCGATAATTTGGATGATCCGAAAGAGTTGGACGGCACAGATGTTGCCGTAGTGAAAGGAGAAATCGGAGTAGCCGAAAACGGAGCCATCTGGATACCGCAGACGGTAAAATATAAAGCGATCTATTTTATCTCGGAGAAGTTGGTCATTCTGCTCGACCGGAATAAAATTGTAGATACCATGTATGACGCCTACCGCGAACTGGACGGACAGGAATATCAGTTCGGAACGTTCATCTCCGGTCCGTCAAAGACTGCTGATATTGAGCAGGCTTTAGTGATGGGAGCGCATGGGGCACGGGACGTGTTAGTGATATTAACCTAATGTTTCCGTGTTGATTATTCTAAAATAAATTTGGTTTCAAAACAATGGAGTTTTATATTTGTTAGTACAAACGAAATGGAGACTCCGTTGACGCTGTAAAAACAGAGGCTCTATTGATAAGAAATAGAGCCTTTGTTTCATATAAACAGAGCTTCCGTTTGATGTAAATAGAGGCTTTGTTTGGATAAAGTCCGGCTTCCATCGGATGTAATAGAGTCTTTTGGAGAATATAGTCGAATCTCCTTTGATGTAAATAGAATATCTGTTTCTGTTTGTCCATAGTAGATAAATGAATTTGTAGGATAAGAGTAGTAAAACGTTTAATTATAAATTATATGTATGCCAATAAAGTAAAGAAAATAGCCGCCGTCCATGATCTTTCGGGAATGGGGCGCGTATCTCTGACCGTCGTCATTCCTATTCTTTCATCCATGGGTTTTCAAGTCTGTCCGCTTCCTACGGCTGTATTATCCAATCATACGCAATATCCCGGTTTCTCCTTCCTCGACCTGACGGACGAAATGCCGAAGATTATTGCCCAATGGAAGAAACTGGAGGTAGAGTTCGACGCTATCTATACCGGATACTTGGGTTCTCCGAGACAAATTCAGATTGTTTCTGATTTTATCAGGGACTTTCGTCGGCCGGACAGCCTGATCGTTGCCGATCCGGTGTTGGGAGATAACGGACGATTATACACCAACTTTGATGGAGAGATGATAAAAGAGATGCGCCACTTAATCACGAAAGCAGATGTGATTACCCCCAATCTGACGGAACTGTTTTATTTATTGGATAAACCCTATAAAGCAGATAACACGGATGAAGAACTGAAAGAATATCTTCGTCTTTTGTCCGATAAAGGTCCGCAAGTGGTTATCATCACCAGTGTTCCTGTACATGATGAGCCTCATAAAACATCTGTCTATGCTTATAACCGTCAGGGAAACCGCTACTGGAAAGTGACCTGCCCTTATCTGCCTGCACATTATCCCGGCACGGGCGATACTTTTACAAGTGTCATCACCGGCTCTTTGATGCAGGGAGACAGTCTGCCGATGGCATTGGACCGTGCCACACAGTTTATTCTGCAAGGTATTCGTGCCACTTTCGGGTATGAATATGATAACCGCGAGGGTATTCTATTGGAGAAAGTGCTTCATAATTTGGATATGCCAATACAGATGGCTAGTTATGAATTAATATAAAAGATAAAGAGTCTCCACAGCTAAGAAAAAACACACACTGTAAAAATAAAGAATAAGGGGCAACTCCTTTAACATTTACAAGCTTTTGTGTTTCAAATATTTCCATTAATTTTACCGGCATTAAAAAAATGGAATAATTATATCTGACTAATGACTCAAACACTAAAAACGTCCGAACGTCTTGGAGTAGTAGATGCTCTGCGCGGATTTGCCCTTTTGGCAATTGTATTATTACATAATCTGGAGCATTATAATCTGTTCTTAGTACCGGAGAATGTGCCTGCATGGTTGCAAACAATTGATAAATATGCATGGGACATCCTGTTTTTCCTGTTTGCGGGAAAGGCGTACGCTACGTTCTCCTTGTTGTTTGGCTTTAGCTTTTACATTCAGTTTCATAACGCGGAGAAACGTGGTATAGACTTTCGCGGACGATTTGCCTGGCGGATGTGCTTGCTTTTCCTGTTTGCGCAGTTGCATGCCCTGTTCTATAACGGGGATATTCTTTTACTCTATGCAGTAGTGGGTTTTGCATTGATACCCGTGTGTAAGCTAAAGGACAAAACGGTCTTTTGGATTGCCCTGATTCTGCTTCTTCAGCCTTATGAGTGGGGACGTGCCATTTATGCGATGATAAATCCCGACTACGTAGTAGCAACCGGTCATTATATGCCTTATGCCATACGTGCGCAGGAGGCAACTGCCAATGGTAATTTCTTCGAAGTACTCTGTTCCAACATCTCCGACGGACAATTATACAGCAATATCTGGCAAGTAGAAAATGGTCGTTTGTTTCAGACGGCTGCTCTGTTCATGTTCGGAATGTTGCTGGGACGCCGGAAATATTTAATAAAGAGCGAAGAGTCTGTACGCTTTTGGAAGAAGATGTTGAAAGGTGCCGTCCTCGCATTTATTCCTCTCTATTGTCTGAAAACTTTTGTGCCGGACTTACTCACCAATCCGTCCGTACAAATTCCTTATAAGATTGCCGTTCCATCCTATGCCAATTTTGCGTTTATGATTATCCTGGTTTCTATTTTCACCTTGCTTTGGTTTAAGAAAGAGAAAGGATATGGCTGGCAAAGTCTGCTAATCCCTTATGGGCGTATGAGTCTGACAAACTACATCTCTCAATCTATCATGGGAGTCACCATCTATTATGGATTCGGATTAGCCATGTACAAATACGCCGGAGCAACGGCAAGCCTGCTTATCGCACTGCTTATCTTCACTGTTCAGCTGATATTCAGCCGTTGGTGGCTTGCCCGTCATAAACAGGGACCACTCGAATTCTTATGGCGTAAAGGAACTTGGATTTAGTGACTTCCCACTATTCGAATTTGACAGTGACTTCTACTAGTTTGTTGCCGTAAATCCAGTCCGGTCCCTCTTGAATCAGGCGGATTGCTTCTTTATCGGCAGACTCGCAAAGGCTCTCTTTTACTTTGATGTAGAAGGGACGCCCTTCCTTGTTAACAAGGAAAGTTAATACAACCTTCCCTTTCACTTGTGCACACTTTTCATCTGTCGGACGAACGAGATGCTCTTTCAGGTATTTCTGATAGTTACGTTTACCGATGACAGGTTGCGGAGTGATCTCTTTCTCTGTCTGTTCTTTAACCTTCGCATCGCTTCCGAGGGTTGTTGACTTCTTATTTTTCTTAGCGCCATATCCCACTACCACCACTTCATTGAGTGCCTGTTTGTTTTCGTTCATGGCAATGAGCATCGTCCGGCTGGTATCTACCCGGATTTCTACCGGATCATATCCGATATATTCCGCTGTCAATCGTTTCTTATCATCCTTTTTGACTAACGAAAATTCTCCATTCATATTTGTGATGGTTCCGATATTCGTTCCTTTATATGTCACACTGGCTCCGATAAGCGGTTCTCCTTTTTCGTCGGTCACTCTCCCTTTAATCATGTTCTTTTGAGGAAGGATAGTCGCTACCTTAGCCAACTTCATTTTCTTATCAGATTCAGATTCGAAAGTATCCATTGTTGCTACTACTTCTTGCAATGCGGCAGTCTCTTCCGACACTTCCTCCATCACCGGCACAGTTGCCACAGGCACACCTTGTTGTGGTTGGGAAGTCGCTTGGATTTTGGCAATCATATCTTTCTTATCCGCTTGTCTCGCAGTAATTTCGGAAACAGGAGTGGAATCTGTTTTTACCTTTGCGGTAGCCAATGCGATTTCCTTTTGTGGAGTTGCCGGAACTGTTGGAGTTGCAGGAATGGCCGGAGTGGGCGGAACTGCGGGTTCAGCCAACTTGGAGGAAACACTCTCTTTGGCAATGAACACTTCGTCCGTCATACTCTTTTTCAGGAACAGGAAATAACTGCTGATACCGAATCCGATAGCCAGACAGGCAGCGATGCTCCAAGTGATAGCACGGGTGTTCTTATTCTTTGCCGAATGAGCTGAAACCTGCATCCGCAGTTTCTCGATCCGTTGTTCGTGATTTCCCTCCACCTGGCTGTCTCCGGGTGGTCCGCAGTGGGGAGAGTCTCATAGGTCCGGGCACCCAGCACCTCCCGGCACAGGTCGTTGTCCATGGCCGCCTCCAGGATCACCGCCATGTCGGAGACCGTGCACTTGTGGGCCTCGTCATACAGTCCCACGCAGTTGGTGAAGTGGGCGGTGTCCGCGATGCCAAGCTCCTCCAGCTTTTCGTTCATCAGCGCCACGAACGCCTCCTGGGAGCCCGCCACATAAGTGGCCAGCCCCAGTGCCGCGTCCGCACCGGAGGAGAGGATGGTGCCGTAGAACAACTCACGCACCGGGACCGTTTCGTCAACCATCAGCCCCACCACGCTGCACCCGTTGACATAGCAGTAGTCGGTGATGTCGATGGTCATGGTGAAGGTGTCGTCCAGCTCCGCTTCTGTGATGTGCTCAGCGGCCACCAGAACCGTCAGGACCTTCGTCATGGAGGCGGGAGAGATCACAGTATCCGCGTTTTTCTCCGCCAGGACCGTCCGGGTGTCCAGGTCAACCAGGACCGCGCAGCGGCTGGGAAAGTCCTCTCCCAGCTGGATCGTGTCCGGGCCGGACACGGCCCTGGCATAGGGCTCCGGCGCAGGGGCGCTGGCGACGGATGTCACCTGAAAGGGCCGTTCGGCCTTAACCATCTCCGGCGCAGGCTTTTCAATCAGCTGGGCTCCCACGGTCACCAGGCCTACACACAGAACGGCCAGCAGCCCGCAGGGCACCAGACGGCGAAGCAGCCGCCGCCGCTTTTCCCGCTGCTTCTTTCGGCGGGCCTCCGCCCGCGGGGCCCGCCGGGTGGCCCGCTCCTCGTCCGTGATAATGGGCTTGTACTCCTCGTCCATATCGGCGCTCCTATCTGAAAGGCGGGCCTGTCCGGCACCGCCGCAGTCTCGTACTCTTCATTATAACAGATGATGGAAGAAAATGCATCTCCTATTTTCCGGTTTGGCAGAGGGAATTTTATCCATCCGGCTTTTGACCCGTGAAAAACCGCTGTCAGGCCAAGTTGTTTTTGCATAGCCTGAGTGTAAGAACAACACTTGGAGGGGAGCGTATGGCTCAAGTTACCCATTTTTTCGCAGGCGCTAACAGCGGTGACGGCTTCCAGAACCTGTTTTCGGAGATCGTGGACCTGGAAGACACCTATGACCTGATGGTTTTGAAAGGCGGCCCCGGCGTGGGCAAGGCCACCTTCATGCGGGAGATCGGCCGAAGCATGGAGGAGGCCGGCACACCGGTGGAGTACTTATGGTGTTCCGGCGACCCGGATTCCCTGGACGGCGTGGTGCTGCCGGAGCTCCGCTGCGCCGTGGTGGATGGTACGTCGCCTCATGTGGTGGAGCCCCGGTACCCTGCGGCGGTGGACCGGTATGTGGACCTGGGGCGGTTTTACGACCTCACCGCCGCCAAGGCCGCGGCAGAGGAGGTGAAGGCTCATACCCGGGCCTACAAGGCCGCATATATCCGGGCCTATCACCATCTGAAGGCTGCCCGGCAGGTGGAGCTGGATGCAGTGGCGG
>ENA-OPSX01000529-OPSX01000529.1-human-gut-metagenome-genome-assembly--contig:-NODE-529-length-22200-cov-5.309867_pt1 | contig 22200 bp, 18 predicted proteins | sample MGYA00241462_ERZ501916 | MGnify/ENA primary metagenome ERZ501916 (study PRJEB25962, sample SAMEA2042113) | human gut metagenome | biome: human gut; feature: human-associated habitat; material: faeces...
CCTGCCTCTGCCATGGCCTTTACCAGTCTCTCCGTTGTCTCCAGATCCGGATCCCCGCAGGTAATAAATGGAATAAATGCCTTTCCCCCTGCAAATGCATTTTTTATCTTACTCATAAATATCCTCCCCTCTGTATCGGGCGATCGCCGCACAGTCTTTATCTCCTCTGCCGGAAATCGTAACTACGATTATCTTTTCCGGACTCATCAACGGCGCGACTTTCATTGCATGAGCAACTGCATGCGCCGATTCGATTGCCGGAATAATACCTTCCATCTTTGCAAGATATTCAAATGCATTTACTGCTTCATCATCCGTAACCGGCACATATTCGGCTCTGCCGATATCATGCAGATAAGAGTGTTCAGGACCTACCCCGGGATAATCCAGGCCGGCGGAAATGGAATAAACAGGAGCGATCTGACCGTACTGATCCTGGCAAAAGTAAGACTTCATTCCATGAAAAATACCTTTACTTCCTTTTGCGATCGTTGCTGCATGATCTAATGTATCAATCCCTCTTCCAGCTGCTTCTGCCCCGATCAGTCTGACACTTTCATCTGGGATAAAGTCATAAAACATTCCCATTGCATTCGATCCGCCTCCTACACAAGCAAATACAGCATCTGGAAGTTTTCCTTCGATTTCTTTCATCTGTTCTTTTGTCTCTTCTCCGATGATCTTCTGGAAATCACGAACCATCGTTGGATATGGATGAGGTCCCATAACAGAACCGATGCAGTAAAATGTTGTCTCAATATTTGTAGCCCAGTCTCTCATTGCCTCGTTAATAGCATCTTTTAAAGTTCTTGTTCCACTCTCTACAGCATGAACTTTCGCTCCAAGAAGTTCCATACGGTATGCATTCAGACTCTGGCGTTCCACGTCTTCTGCTCCCATATATACAACACATTCCATGTCAAATAATGCTGCAACAGTCGCTGTAGCAACTCCGTGCTGTCCTGCACCTGTCTCTGCGATGATTCTTTTTTTTCCCATTCTCTTTGCAAGTAAAATCTGACCTAATACATTGTTGATCTTATGGGCACCTGTATGATTCAAATCTTCTCGTTTTAAATATACTTTTGCCCCTCCAAGATCTTTTGTCATCTTCTCTGCGTAGTATAAAAGAGATGGACGGTTTGCGTAATCTCTGTATAACTGACGTAATTGGGCTAAGAATTCTGGGTCATTTTTGTATGTTTCATAAGCCTCATTTAACTCGTTTACCGCGTTCATTACAATTTCTGGTACATACTGTCCACCGTACTCTCCAAATCTTCCTATTTTATTCATGTCTTCCTCCTGTTATCTGCATGATTTCTTTCATTTTTTTCAAATCTTTGTATCCATCCGTTTCGATTCCACTGGAAATGTCGATCCCGTATGGATGAACTTTTTTTGTGATTTCTTTTATATTTTTACTGTGAAGCCCGCCTGCAATGAAAAATGGTTTTCTGATTCCTTCTTTTGGAATCAGGTCGTAATTCATTACTTTTCCGGTACCTCCATACATATCTTTTTCTTCTGTAAATGTATCCAGTAACAGTTTATCAACTGGAAGCTGTTGGGCTTCCTTGATGTCTTTTGTATCTTTCACTCTGACCGCTTTCCAGATTTCTTTATCTGTCTGCTGTCTTAACTGTTCAATATAAATAACATCTTCATCGCCATGTAACTGGATCACGTCTAATGGAACTTCATTGGCGATTTCTGTAACTTTCTCAATTGTTTCATTGACGAATACTCCGACACTTAAAATCTTTTGATCTAAGTTTTGATCAAGTTCTCTTGCCTGCTGGCCTGTGACATAACGCTTGCTTTTTGAAAAGAAAATATATCCAATTGCATCTGGTTTTACTTCATTTGCATATGCGATATCTTCTTTTCTGCGCATGCCGCACATCTTTACTTTCAGACTTTGTTCTTTGATCTGATTTTGTATCATAGGCAGCTCCGTAACTGTTTCATTGTTTCTTTGATGTAATCGGATCTCATAAATGTTTCACCGATCAAAACTGCATCGGCTCCTTGCTCTTTGACATTTTTCATATCATTTTCATCCTTCATTCCACTTTCGGAAACTAATACTGCTTCGTATGGAATAAGTGGAGCAAGTTTACTTGTTGTATTTAGATCAACATCAAATGTTTTTAGATTTCGATTATTGATTCCGATAATATCGCATCCACATGCAACGACTTTCTTTAATTCTTTTTCGTTATGAACTTCTACCAGACAATCAATCTCTAAGCTTTTTGCCAGATCATAAAATTCCTTTATCTTTTCTTCAGAAAGAATTGCTGCAATCAGAAGGATTGCATCAGCTCCTAAGACTTTTGCTTCATAAATCTGATATTCATCGAAAATAAAATCTTTTCTTAACATTGGGATATCTACCTTAGCTCTGATATCCGCAAAATATTTGCTGCCACCTTTAAAATAATGTTCTTCAGTCAAGCAGGAAATGGCTGCTGCCCCTGCATCTTCATAGGCAATGGCTGTCTCCACTGGGCGAAAATCTTCTGCGATCACACCTTTGGATGGAGACGCTTTTTTAACTTCTGAGATCACGGATAATCCAGATTTCTTTAAGGCCTCTTTAAATCCATGATTTTTATTCTTAGAATTTAATGCCATCTCTTTCATATCCTGCGGCTCTATATTATCTTTTTCTCTTTGTAATTGTTCTTTTCTTTTTTCTACGATATCATCTAAGATCATGTTCCACCTCATTTATTTTACATTTGTGTATGCAATAAACTGTTCTAATTTCTCATTTGCCTTTCCAGAATCGATCATCTCGGCTGCCAGTTTCACTCCATCTTTGATCGTCTCTGCTTTTCCGATCGTATAAAGGGCTGCTCCTGCATTTAATAAAACGATGTCTCGTTTTGCTCCCTGTTCTTTTCCAGTTAGGATATCTTTTGTAATGATCGCATTTTCATCTGCTGTTCCACCAACAATATCTTCTTTCTTGGCAAGTGTTAATCCTAATTCTTCTGGATCGATCATATATTCTTTGATCTCATCTCCATTAATCTCACAGACACTTGTTGTGGATGAGATTGAGATTTCATCTAATCCGTCGTCTCCATATACGATCAGGGCTCTTTTAACTCCAAGATTCTTCATAACATCTGCCATCGGACGAACCAGCTCTTTTTCATAAACACCGAGAACGATGTAGTTTGTCATTGCTGGGTTTGCTAAAGGTCCTAAGATATTAAATACAGATCTTACCCCAAGCTGTGCTCTGACTGGTCCGGCATATTTCATAGATCCGTGATGTGTCTGTGCAAATAAGAAGGCTGCTCCAACCTCATCCAAACATTTTTTACTTTCTTCTGGTGTTAATCCGATTTTTGCTCCTAATGCTTCTAGAACATCGGCTGCCCCGCTCTTTGAGGATACACTTCTATTTCCATGTTTCGCAACTTTTGCTCCTGCTGCTGCAATGACAAATGCAGATGTTGTGGAAATGTTAAAGCTGTTTGCAAGGTCTCCTCCAGTTCCTACGATATCGATCGCTTCTGTTTCTTCTGGCACGATCGCTGCTTTTGCTCTCATCACTTTGGCAAATCCTGTGATCTCTTCTGGTGTTTCATGATTCATACGAAGACCTGTCAGGAAACTTCCCATCTGGGCATCTGTCGCATTTCCAGACATGATGCAGTCCATGGCCTTATAAGCTTCTTCTTCTGTTAAATGATTTCCTTCCACGATCTTTGTTAAAAATGGTTTTAATGTTTCCTGATTGACTGCGCTCATAGTTTCCTCCTTTTTAGAATCTCCAAGTCTGATTCCTGCGATGTTTGTTAAAAAGTTTTCTAAGATCCTCATTCCCATTTCAGTTAAGATCGATTCTGGATGGAACTGAATTCCATAGACTGGATATTCTTTATGACATACTGCCATGATCTGTCCTTTTTCATCTCTTCCGATAACTTTTAAATCTTCCGGAAATGTCTCATCGTCGATGATCAGTGAATGATATCTTGCTGCATATATTTTATCTTCTAATCCTTCAAATAAAGGATTCTTGTTATTGATTGTGATCTCACTCATTTTTCCATGCATCAATTCTTTTGCTGGAACGACTTTTCCGCCATATACTTCTCCGATCGCCTGATGTCCCAGACAGATTCCCAAGACTGGGATTTCTTTTCCGAATGTTTTAATTGCCTCTTTTGAAATCCCTGCACTGTCTGGATATCCAGGTCCTGGTGAGATAACAAGTGCTTCTAGATTTTGTAAGTTTCTGATCTCATCAATCGTTATTTCATCGTTTCTTACAACCTGAATCTGTGGATACAAAGATCCAATGTACTGATATACGTTATAGGTAAATGAATCGTAATTATCTATCATTAAAATCATAACCTTGCTGCCTCCTTCACTGCATTTACAACGGCTAATGCTTTATTCTTTGTCTCCATAAATTCTTTCTCTGGAACAGAGTCATTGACGATTCCTGCTCCTGCCTGCACATATCCTTTTCCATCTTTAAATACGACGGTCCGGATTGCAATACAGGTATCAATATTTCCATCAAATCCAAGATATCCAACGGTTCCACCGTAAACACCTCGTTTTTTATTTTCCAGCTCATCAATGATCTCCATGGCCCTTACCTTTGGTGCTCCGGATAATGTTCCTGCCGGAAGAACACTCATCAGTGCGTTGATCGGATTTTCATCATCTCTTAATTCTCCCTGTACATCACTGACTAAATGTGTGACTTTGGAATATTTTTCAACAGTCATAAAGTTTTTCACTTCTACAGTTCCAAACTTACTGACTTTCCCGACATCATTTCTTCCAAGATCAACTAACATCGTATGTTCTGCTCTTTCCTTTGGATCATTGACTAACTGTCTTACCAACATATCATCATCTTCTTTTGTCTTTCCTCTTGGAACCGTTCCTGCGATCGGTTTAGTTGCTACAATTCCATTTAAGACACTGACTAACTTCTCTGGTGAAGCTCCAACCACCTGATAGTCAATGAAATCAAAGAAATAAAGGTATGGAGATGGGTTTGATGTTCTTAAGCATCGATAGACATCAAATGGATCAACATCTGTCTCTACCTCAAATCTCTGGGATAAGACCACCTGGAAAATGTCACCGTTTTTGATATATTCTTTAGCTTTCTTTACGTTCGCTTCGTATTGTTCTTTTGTAAGATTCGATGTTACTTCTGCCTTCGCTGGTGCAAATCTGTCTTTGGAAAGTGATACCGGACGTTCCATCTTGTGAAGGATCAATTCTGCTTTATCTTCTAATTCTTCATATTTTTGTTTGATATTATCACCTTTGTGGATGTTCCGGATGATCACAGCTTTGTTTGCTAAATGATCGAATGCGATGATCTCATCGTACATGCATAAGTGGCATTCTGGCATCTTCAGATCATCTTCTGGTACATTTGTTAATTTCTTTTCCACCTGACGGATCATGTCATATCCAAAATATCCGATCAATCCTCCAGTTAATTTTGGATAATCTTCCATAACTGGAGATTTATATTTCTTGATCAGATCACTTAGATAGCTCATCTTGAATTCTTCTTCCTGCTTTACTCCATCGACTTCTAATTCTTTTCCTGAAATCTTGATCTCTGACTTAGGATTGATCCCGATAAAGGAATATCTTCCCCACTGATCTTTATTTTCCACACTCTCAAGCATGAAACATGGCGTTCCTTCTTTTCTCAGTGCCTGGAACATACGGATCGGTGTCATATAATCTGCCAGTACTTCGTAAAATACAGGTACCATCTGATATTCTTTTAATAGTTCTTCAACTTTGTTTAATGTCGGATATAACATATCTGCCTCCTGATCAAAATTTATCGCCGTGGTTTTGTTTTTTCATAGTTTGTATATCTGTATACTATGATTTATAGATAGGGCCGTTTTGCATAAGCAGTACATTTTCTTTTATTTATGAAATAAAAAAGGCCCATCGTTCCTACTACTAGGGACGATAGACCGTGGTGCCACCCATATTCAAGAAATATCTTCTGATCTTCTCTTCTTGTTAAAATATCTTAGAAAATATCTCTCCTCACTTAAGATACTCCGCTTTGTTCGATAATAAAAAGCTTTTATATCTCGTTCCCGTAACGTGGGATAACGGCGACAGTTACTAAGTTTCATAAACAGTTCTCTGTGCTCCTCACAAATCCATTCGCTTATCACATATCTATGACCTTCCAGCAACCGGTCACTCTCTGTAAGACTGTTTGATGAGCTACTTACTTTTGTTCATCGGATTTATCACTTTAACTTGCTAAATATTTGTTTATATTATATGAGTCGATTTTTTATTTGTCAAGAATTTTCTGATTATATTTTTTGATTCATTAAAATTTCACAAATCTCCTCTCTGCTTTTCTCTGGATTAAAAAAGACAGGAGCCCACGAAACTCCTGTCCTAAATACTCATTCATTATAGCGTAAGTAACCAAATCTCACTGTTATATTTCTATTCCTACAATCCTGATAATGTTCTCATAACAAGATCTACATCTTTATTCTCTAACTCCTGTATGATATGTAAATATGTCTTCTGCGTTGTCGTCATGCTTGCATGTCCTAATCTTCTTGCCACACTTGCAATGGATACTCCTGCGAATAACAACAAAGAGGCGTGAGTATGACGAAGTCCATGAATAGATATTTCGGAAATTCCACATTCTTTACAATGTCTTGAAAGTATATTATTTACTGTTGAATTGTATATCTTTGATTCTCCTACAAAAATTGGCTGGTCTTGTGGTAAATTCTTGATCAATTCTGAGAACTTTACCACAATCTGCCAATCTATTTGTATCTTCCTTACAGATGATTTATTTTTTGTTGGAAGAAATCCGCCTGCTCCTTTGTAGTCCCATGTTTTGCTGATGGATAGTGTCTGTCTTGAAAAATCAAAATCTTCTGGTGTGATCGCAAGTGCTTCTGAAAAACGCATCCCTGTTTTCGCTACCAGTAATAAAAACCAATCCCAATCTGGTGTCTCTTTTAGTTCTAAATCTGCTAACAATGTATGTAATTCAAATTGATTCAGATATTTAATCTTCTTTACTCTTGGTGTCTTACCCTTGATGATCGCTTTTCTTGTTGGATCTCTTTTGATCATTCCTTCATCCAATGCATCAAGGATCGCTCCTTTCAGCTGATGATGAAAGTCAAGAGTTGTCTGGCGTTCATGTTCTTTGGCGTAATCGTTTAGTAATTGCTGGTATGCCGTTCTTGTTAATTCTTCTACTTTTAATTCTGGAATCAATTTTTCAAGCCATTTCTGTGTCATCAGATATTTTGCCATGGTTGCTTCTCTGATCGCACCTCTTTTATAGATTTCAATCCATTGTTTGTAGTATTCACAAAAAAACTGTGTTTTATCCATATCATTTTGCATAAGCTACCTCCATTTTTATTACTTACGCTGATAATGATCTGGATTTTTAAATAAAATGCTAGCTTATCATAAGTGGCTCTATCTCTTCATCCAATGTCTTTCTCAATTCCTCAAATAATTTTGCATAGTATTTAAATTTTGGAATTGCCTTTTCCTGCGCTTTCTTATAACTTGCATAATCTACAGTTGTTCTGATTGCACTTTCATTTGGAATTTCTCCATTTCTGTAATGTGTTGCTGCATACATGATATCTTCTTTGGATGCAAACCAACGGTAACAGAAATCTGTGATGACCTGATCAATACAGTCTTGTTTTGTGTCTTCGACAATATGTAAAATGGATTGTCCCTTATATTTTTCTTCATCTTTCTCAATTTCTGTGATCAAATCTGACATAATCTGTGCAATCTTTGGATTTTCTTTATTTAATTCTTCTACATACTGTTTTACTTCATCAATCTTTTTCTGGCGTTCTTCTGGCGTAATTTCTTCCGCTTCATCATCTGGTGTAACGATATTCTGGATCAAATGAATGATGTATTCATAGTCAATCTTCGTGTTACTGTATGCCATCAATTCATAGTCTTCATCAATAACTGTATCTTCTTCCTGTCCATTTGGATCCCGATCTGCTTTTTCTGCTTTAATTTCTTCTATCACATTGAAATAATGGCCTGCATAATCATCATATTCTTCTGGTGTGATGTTATATGTTTCCATCATGCTGTCATCATATCTTGTAAATGATTTCAACTGAGCAAATAAACGGTCAAACTCCTGAAATGCTTTAGCAAATATCTCTTTTTCTTTTAATGACATTGTTGGAATCTCTTTCGGTGTCTCTGCTACAACTCTCAGTGCAGATAATGATTTACAGAATGCCGGTTCGATTTCATTCCATTCCGCTAATAATGCGTCTTTCGTTCCTCCAGCAGAATACAGTTTTACTGCATGATCCACTCTCTCTTTAAATAGTTTTGGAGCTTGGAATGTTACAATCTGCCCATATGTCTTGTTTTTATCATAAATACGATTTGTCCTTGAAAATGCCTGGATTAGGTCATGTGGTCCCATTGGCTGTCGGTCAATAAACATCGTTGACATACATGGTGCATCAAATCCCGTTAACAGACGGTCTACTACAATGACTAAATCTAACTGTTCTTTTCTGCTTTGATATTTTGAATCTTTTCTAGCAAGTCTCTTATTTAGATTCGCATTATATCCCTGAATCTGTGCCAGATCATATTTTGTTCCAAACATCTCATTGTAATCATCCAGAGAACCCTGCATCTTTTGTTGGTTTACATGAGAACCTTCTTCATTTTCTGTTACAGAATATGTAATCGCAAACTTTGGAAAATCTGGAAGTACCTGCTTCATTTTTTCGTCAATCTGAAGTGATGTTTCTCCTTTTTTCACACGATTTAATAAGTCATAATATCGCTGTGCCATTTGAATAGAACTGGTTGTCAAAAGTGCCTCATAGGTCTGCCCTCTTCCATTTTGGAATCCTAATTTGTAGTAACATTTATTCAAAATATGATCCAATACTTTTAGCATATGTGTTTCATTTTCATATGCACTGACATCTGTTTCATCCGTCATCTGTTTAGGACCATTATGTTCTACCTGAAATCCTAAAACTGCACCATCATGAATTGCATTTTGAATCGTATATTTATGCAGACGTTCTCCATATAACTCTTCTGTTGTACGCGGTAAATCTCCTTTTTGTGGATATGGATTCTCTGCAAATCTTGGTGTTCCTGTAAATCCATACCATAGTGATCTTCCAAAAAATCTTTCGATTGTTCTTTTCGTTCCTGGAGTCACTGCTCTATGACATTCATCCACTACAAATGCAATTCTCAGATTTTTCATCTTTGTATATTCCGGAGTTCCTTCTTTTAATCGTTTTGTGATCAAAATCTGTAATTTCTGAATCGTTGTAACAATCACCTGTCGGTCTGCAGATTTCAATTTCTTCTTTAGGTCATTTACATTGTCTGTTTCATCTACATCTATCAGATCATTGTTTGCATAAGCCTGAAATGCCATTGTTGTCTGTGTATCGAGATCTTTTCGGTCGATCAGGAAGATTGCTTTATCAATTGATGGAATATCCATCAGTAGATTTCTTGTTGTTTTATAAGATGTCAATGTTTTTCCTGAACCTGTCGTATGCCAGATAAACCCTGATTTTCCATTCTTGGAGGCTTCTCTAACTGCTTCAATCGCATGAATCTGATATGGACGTAGTAAGATCAAACGTTTTGCATCTTTATCTAATACTGTGTATCTTGCGATCATTTCATGAGCTTGTGGAATACTTAATACACTTTTTGCAAAATCTATGTAGTCCGATACTGGATTATTTTCTTGATCTAACCATCCACTGACAAATTTCTCATTTAATTCCGTATCACTTGCTGCAGAAAAATATTTTGTATTCACTCCATTACTAATGACAAACATTTGAACTGCGGAGAAAATCCCTGTAAATTTACCTTCTCCAATGTATTTTTTAATCTGGCGGAAACCATCCATATAGGAATGTTGTTTGTTTTTTAATTCGATATGGATCATTGGAAGACCATTAATCAAAAGTGTAACATCAAATCTTCTGTCCCTTGCTGGCATGTTGCTGTTTTCATCTGTGTTTAATGCACTATACTGATTGATCACTTCATAAACACTGCTGCCACCTGCTATATGTTCATGATTCATAACAACAAGATGTAAACGTTTGGTATCTCTCTGAACATGAACTTGCACTTTTCCATTTTCTCCTACTAACCATTCTCCTGCTTTATAAAAGGAGGAAAACTGTAATTGGTTCTTTATCTGTTCAAATTCCTGATCTGATAGAGGTTCTCCATCAAGGCGATCTTTATTGTTTTGCTCTAAAATATATCTAAAGTTTGCCCATAGGTCTGCTTCTGTTTTCAGATCTTTACGATACGTCCACTGTGAATCACCGTAAACTAACTGTTCGATGAGTTTTTGCTCTATCATTGATTCTAATTCCGGCATGGTGTCCTCCTTTTTTGTATCTTGATTGTCGAATTTTTGTTTATTTGAAAATGTTTTTTAATATTTATTTATATATTTTTATTATGAATTGATTGTGTTTTCTGTTTGTATATTCAAATTTTATTATTTTTTGAATATTTTTACTTGCACTGGTGAAGAGTGATTAGGTGGTCAATATTGTAAAAATAGTCTCCAATTTTCTGTTGTTCTCCAACACTAGGTAAACAAATAGGTGTTTCTGATAATTGCGTAATTGTATAATGTGCAATTGTACCAACATGAGAAATACTACTCAAGTAACTCCTAAATGTTGGTGTAAAAAAGAACTCATATAAAAAATATGGATGAAATTTTCCTTGGTTTTTAATCCATAATAAATCTGCATCTTTTGTATAAAGTGGCTCATTATTTGGTACAATATACGGCTTTCCAACAGAGCCTCCGCCTGTAACAAGTACATCGCCTGCTTCTAATTTTCCAGATATACTTGATAGTTTTTCGTATAAGGCTTCGGAAATATAAGCTTTTTCATTTTCTGTTCCATTTATTGCAGCCATCACATCACTCGATCTGTAAAAGGGCACACCTGATGTTGTCCATTCTTCTTTATGCACTCGTGATGCTGACTTTAATTCCGTTACATTTCCAAACTTACGCTGTTCCCAAAAGTTCGTCTAATTACAGCCTTTTTCTGACCTCCATAAGTGCATAACCTAGCAAATTTTGACCTCTCCACTGCGTTATATCAAATCGTTTCAGATCTTTCATAGATAATCCTATTCCCCATATTCGATCCTTTACCGCACATTCCGCTAAAATTGCTGTTTTTGTTCCTTTTAATTGTTTTTTTAATTCTTCATTCTGTGAAAACTTAGCAATTAATCCCTCATATACCACAATCTGACGAATTCCATTCCATATGTGATCATTATAATTTCTTACCTGTCTTCCCATTAGCTTTATCTTTGCGGAATCTTTTATCTGTAATATCTCTTTGGCAATCGTCTGATCTTGAAATGTTATTGCTTTTTGGTACATCATAAACTGTTCCATAGATGAAAATTTCACATGATCTACTATAAATTTAGATTCATACCAATTGCTTAAATAGCCATTCTCCTCATCTGGATTATGAAAACATATAATCTCCATTATATTTCTCCAACTTTCTGAACTGCTAAATCCAAATCCAGATCATGCAGTCCGTAATATGCTTTTTTTAGAAAATCCACATCAATTTTCTGATTCACTTCCGCACTTGGTATATTGTAATACCATTGATAATATGCATAGAATTCTCCAATCCAATCTGGCATAAAGCCTTCCATTGCTTTTCCTTGTTGTAAAGAATAATGTTCTGTTTCTTTAAAATATTCCCATAATTCTTTGGCATCCATTGTATTTACATAGGCTTTTGCTTGATCTATGCTTTGTCTTGTTTTACTTGTCATATATGCGTTGATAAAGTCTTCTGTATCCTTATCTGGATAGGTATTTGCTACATAATCAAATAATTTTCCTTGATTTTCTACTACGTCTCCTAGATAGACATCTGAATATGCTCTCATCATTCTCACCTCTTACAACAGGGTACTAAATACTTTTGTTACTTCGTTTGCATCTGAATTGATCAGATCTCTCATATTCTTTCTGGCTGTTACATCTCGATCATTGTAGCGTTCATTAAATTCTGAATAGTCTACTGGTACTAATTCTTCTTTCAATTCGTGCAAGTTATTATATGCTTTCTCTGATTTGATACAATATTGAATTCCTAAACCACCTAGAGAAAGTAATTCTTCCAGAATATCAATATCAATGTTATCTCTTACGAATTCTTTTGCAATATAGAAATAAGAAGCATTTGCTCTCCAACCTTTGATTACATCATATCCTTCTGTTTCTACTCCATATTTCTCTATAAATTTTGCTGCTAACATTCTATATCTTTTGGAATCTGCTGCATCTCTATGCTTCATAAGTTCTGCAAGCCATGTTAGAACACTTAGTTTTTGAAAATCTAATACTTTAAGATCTTTGCAATCCAATTCATATTTATGTACCCAACCATTTTCCTCATTTGGTCTGCACACTGCCCATTCTTTCGCAAGGTCTATACTTTCTGTTAGATAGAATCCTTTGCCGTAATCATGTTTTTCATTACCTTTTCCGTAGATTGGAGTAAATACTTTATCGAGAGTACCATGATATAGAACAATTTTTTCCATATTTTTTATACTCCTTTCTATATAAACATGTTTTGTAGCATAAATTTTTTAATTTTTTGCAATTCTTCATATTTTCGCTGGTGAAGAGTGATTAGGTTATCTAGATGAACAAAATACTCCTTAATTTTAATTTGTTCATCCATCTTTGGAATTGCTAAAGATAAATTATAGAAATTATTTACATGAAATCTTTTACTTCCAGTTCCTGTACATAAAGCTTCTTGTGGTTTATATATTTCTGGTCTAGCAATATAATAATACAGCCAGTCCACATTTACATCAGAACTAACATCAAATGCAGGCACATCCTTTGTAGATTCATATTTATCAAGTTTTTTAGGGACAATTCCAATTGCACCATTAAAGAAATTTTGTTTTCCATAAATAAATTGACCTGCTCTTCTAATATAATACTGTGTATTATCGCTTCCTTGTATTTTTTCATCTGCAACATATACACCCTTATTATGTAATTTTACTGTCAATTTTTTTGCATCTTTTCCAGAATGTCCTTTTACTTCCGATTCAATAGCAAACTCTTTAACCTTACGCTGTTCCCAATCTTCTGTAAATCCTACAAATCTAATCTCTGGAACTCTTTTTCCGTTTTGTGGAAACATCTTTTGAAGCATATATTTTTTTAACTTTTTCGTTTCTTCACACTTTCGCTGGTGAAGAGTGATGAGGTTGTCGAGGCTAGAGAAATACTCCACTATTTTGTTCTGTTCCGCCTTTGTAGGAAATGGAACAACCAGATTTTTTATCTCCTCATTGTGAATATGAACAATCGATTTCCCCTGTGCTTTTTTCGCTAACTCTCGTTGTGAATTTCCATGCGAAATAGAAATTGCCAAAAACGCTGAATTAATATCTTCATTGGGACTTACAACATTTAAATCTCCACCAAGTATAACCCCTGATTTATCAACGGTTGCAGCTCTTGCGATGTCTTCTGCCGTTTCTCCTGATGCAGGAACAATAACTTCTCCGCCTTTGCTATATACAGAACCGTCTTTTGCTTCTACATAAGTGTCTACTTCTGAAATACTGGTTTCGTATTTAGTATATAATCTTCCGTACAGAATAATCGGTGTTCCAGACTCGATTAAATCACCTTTTGAATAGCCACTCCCCTTACTAAATTCAGCTATATCCCCCAACTTACGCTGTTCCCAATCTTCTTCATACCCCTTAAATCTAATCTTTGGTTTACTCATCCATCTCACCTCCCCACCATTTCAATTAAACGATTCAATGATGCCATTACTGTATCATCTTCTGCTTTCAGCTCTTTCATCTGTGCTGCAAGCTCTCCCTGTACCTGTTCTAGCTCATCATCAATTTTTTTCATATTTGTTAATACTGCATTGATATCTACATCTGGTTCTTTTTCAAATGTATCAACATATCTTGGAATATTCAGGTTGAAATCATTTTCTTCAATCTCTTCAAAACTTGCCAGATAAGACTGTTTTTCTACTTCTTCTCGTTTATGATACAATTCTAATACTTCTTCAATATGTTCATCTGTCATTTTATTTTGTTTTTTATCTTTTTCAAATTTCTTTGAAGCATCGATAAATAGGACATCTCTTCCTTCTCTATGTTTCTTTAACACAATAATACATGTTGGAATTGATGTATTATAAAACATATTGGAAGGTAATCCAATAACTGCATAAATATTTCCTGCTCGTAATAATTTTTCTCTGATTTTTCCTTCTGCTGCGCCTCTAAATAAAACTCCATGTGGCAGTACGATTGCCATGGTTCCGTTATTTTTCAAATGATACAGTCCATGTAGTAAAAATGCATAGTCTGCCTTTGATTTTGGTGCTAGTACACCATAATCACTAAATCTCTCATCTTGTAAAAATCCTTTTGCAGCATTCCATTTTGCGGAATATGGTGGATTCATTAATACCATATTGAAATCTGTTTCTTCATCTGTTGGCCAGTCGGCATCTAAAGTATCTCCATGGTGTAATTTCTGATTTGCTGGAACAACTCCGTGAAGGAACATATTCATTCTTGCCAGATTATATGTTGATGTATTTAATTCCTGTCCATAATATTTGATATATTCTGGATATTTCACATATTTTTTTGCATTTAGTAGCAGAGAACCAGATCCCATACATGGATCATAGATAGATAATCCTCTTTTATCTTCCTGTCCATTAATCGCAATCTTTGTCAGAATTTTAGATACTGGCTGTGGTGTATAGAATTCTCCTGCCTTTTTCCCAGTTTCAGAAGCAAACTGTCCAATTAAGAATTCATAAGCATTCCCCAGAATTTCTGCATCTGTATTTAATAGATCTGCTTTATCGATTTCTTTGATCAAACTTGCTACTGTATCACTCTGCTTTTGATCCCCTGTTCCTAAACGATTGGAATATAAATCAATGTCTGCAAATAAATCTGCAAAAATCTCATCACTTTGCTCGATATTATTAAATGCTTTCTGCAGCTGTTCTCTATTGAATGAATTGTCATTTGCTGCCTGTGCAAAACTTGTATATGTAAGTTCTGGTTCAATTACATAATGAAACTCTGAACGAATTTCTTCTTTTAATTCTTCTCCACTTTCATCTTCTACTGCTTCTTTATACGCATCTAACGCAATCTTTAGTGTCTCTGGTTTCTCGTCATAAATCAGATCATAAGCTTTAATCAGAAATGAATCTGACAGGTATTTGTAAAATACGATCCCAAGCAGATAATTTTTATATTCATTTGCATCCATTTTTGAGCGCAGGATATCTGCACCACTCCATAATACACTCATTAAGTCTTTATTATTCTCTAATTCCGCCACGTTTATACTCCTCTTCTCTATATAATTTTTATTCATTATAACATGTTTTCACATACACTGTTTCACAGCGTAAGCTTTTGTATAATTCATTTTGTAAATTCAATTTTACGCTAAAATAAGTGAAATTTCATCATAAAATGTACTTTTAATTCATTTAAATTCAGATTTTTATCATTATTTCTGTTCTATAGATTTCTATTTTTATTCTTTTATCATCAAAGTTAGTACTTATATGCAAAAATATATTTTGAAATATTGTTTTTCTGCTGTATAGTATCTTTTTTTTATAACTAAATTAAACTAACTTGGGAACAGCGTAAGTTATCAGATATTACTTTAAAAATAGGAAGTGGGAAAACACCTTCTGGAGGAAAGAACGCATACGTTGATGATGGAATTCCTCTTATACGTTCGCAAAATATAAATAATGATAGAGTTGATTTAGAGGACATTGTATTTATTGATGAAGAAACAGATAATTCGATGGAAAATTCAAGAGTATTTACAGATGATGTATTACTTAATATTACAGGTGCATCTATTGGACGAAGTGCAGTATATAGAGGGAAAGATAAGGCAAATGTAAATCAGCATGTATGTATTATACGTCCAACAAAAGATTTTGATTCAGATTTTATTCAACTAAATTTAGCATCAAATTTTGGACAAAAACAAATAGATGCTAGTCAAGCTGGTGGGGGTAGAGAAGGGTTAAATTTTCAAGAAATAGGAAAAATGTCTTTCATGTTTCCGTCAAATCAAGAACAGATGAAAATAGGAGTTTATTTTAATCATATAGATTACCTAATCACTCTTCACCAGCGACAATATCAAAAATTATTTCAATAATGGCTGTTGCTAAATTACAACAGCCATTCGCATAACTTCCTTTACAATTCCAACATCTTACAAATTTCTTCTTTATCTGTCTTCAGATGTTCCTTGATTGCCTCATAAATTGGTTGAATCGTAATCACATTTTCTTCAACCTCGTCTACAATCTGATATAATTCCTTATTCTTTTTTATCTTCACTTGCATCTGAATTGATCAGATTTCTCATATTCTTTCTGGCTGTTACATCTTGATCATTGTAGCGTTCATTAAAGAATCCCAAATCTCCTCTCTGGTCTTCTCTGGATTTTCCTTTACGATATCATAGATTTTCTCAATCACATCTGCATCTTCTAACAAATCATCTGCTATCTTCGCTACAGAATCGCCATTTTCAATCTTTTTAATTTACTTAATTCTATCACATGGAATTGAAATTTACTACTGTACAATTTATAATTACTTTTTTGTAGAAAATTGTAATATCAAACTAAAAAAGACAGGAGCCTAAACTCCTGTCCTAAACCACATATCATTATAACAAATAATCTTTATTTCTCAAGTTCTTCCGTCTCAATAATAAACTTCACACTACCCTTCGTTCCACTAGCCTTCTTCGTAAATGTCTGATAGTTTTCTCCTTCATCCATCACTGCATCAGCTCTGTCTAAGATTTCTTTTGCATCATCATTGATCGTATTGACAAGTTTCTCAATACCGTCTTTTCTGAAGGTTAACATTCCTTTGTTCAAGGTAACAGCTCCATTTTTCAGAGTTGCAATTCCTGTTGTAATCTGTCCCATTCCATTATCCAGTGTTTTTGCACCTTTACTTAATTTCTTCGCTCCATTTGCTGCTGTTTTTGTTCCACTGTTTAATGTCTTAGCTCCTTCATCTAACTTCTTGATGGAAGATGCCAGTGTCTTAGATGATGTCTTTAACTGTCCGGTTCCTGCCGCGATCTGTTTTAATGCAGATTCTAACTGTGCTGTAGATGTCTTTGTCTTTGTTAGCAGATTCTGAATCTGGGTTAAGCATCCTGATACGATCTGAAGGTCTGTCTGTGTTTCTTGCAAGCTTGTTCCGATAGATCCTGCGTAGGTTCCTAAATTCTTTGCCTGACCTCCTACGGATTGTGCATAACCGCCTAAGTTTTCTGCATCTGTCTTTAAAGAACCTGCAATCGTTGTAAGCTGTGCTTTCTGCTCATCTGTAAGAGAACTATAATTATTCTTGATAAATTCTCCAATTGCTCCTGCCTGATCTCCAACATCTGTTGCTGATGCTCCAATAGACTCTGCTAATGCACCTAATGTCTTCGCTGACACACCAACACTTTCTGTCTGTGTCTTAATATTCATTAATTCTTTTGTGATTCCTGTCTGTGCACTCTGTAAGTTAGACTGTAATTTTGCCTGATCACTTTCGCTTGGTGTACTATTCTGCAGTTCTTTGAGAATCTGTCTCACTCCATTATCTAACTTCTCTGTAGATGATGGTAAAGCACTGGTTCCTTTCGCTAACTGACTGGTTCCATTCTTTAATGTTGTAGATCCATTGACCAGTTTGTCAAGTCCTGTTGCTAACTGTTTGGAACTGACTGCAATCTGTTTTGTTCCTGATTTTAATTTTCCAGAGGCTGTGACTAATTTTTCAATTCCCTTTACTAAATCTCCAGAACCATCACATAGCTTATCTGTCGCATTTTCAAGGTCCTTTAAGGAATCTGTTAATTCACTTAAATCTCCTGCATCATCTAAACCGAACTCTGATAATGTATCGGAATTCGCAACTGTCGCTGTGACTGTCATCTGGAAGTCTTCTACATCAGCTGTGATCTCAAAGTCTTCTGGAATGTCGAAGTTTGATCCAATACTTGTATTCTTAAGGTTTAAGCTGTCTGCTAATCCTGGCATTGCAACTCCGATAACGATATGTTTGTTACCATCGGAGATAACTTTTCCGTTTGTTGCTTTGACATTAGAGAAGTTATCTGTATTTAAGATCGCTGCTGTGATCATTGTAAATGGTGTATAGACTGTTGTCTGTTTCCCATTGATCGTTTTGGTTACGGCGGAATGATTTTCATATTCATAATGAATCTTTACTTTTCCTGATTTACCAACCAGTTTCTTTGGTGAAATTTCTTTTCCATCCAGATAGTATGTGACTTTCATGGATACTGGAAGATTTTTGTCACTTGTTCCCTGATAGTAAATATCTTTTCCATTGGCATTCCATGTAATACTGTCCTTTTTGCCTCGTTTGTATGTCTCATTCCCTTTAACATTCTCAACGTCTGTCAGGTCTGTAGCATCTTTGATTTTTGCTTCACCTGAGAAATTCTTTAACCAGTCACTGACAATAACTGTTTTCTCTTCTCCATTCGCATCCGTTTTTACGTATACGGTTTCTTCTTTATCTGCAGTGGACTCGCTGGCTGCTACCGGTACTGCTGCCGGAATTGTAAGAGCTGCAGCGAGAAACATTGCTAATGCTTTCGATAATCTTCTTTTTCTCATAACAATCGCTCTCCTATTCTAAATGACCCATCTTGAGGGTTGTTTTACAGATCAATTTATCAAATATCATAAACATTGCCGGCAGAATAAAGATTACGGCAACGGTACTGATTACAGCTCCTCGTGCAAGTAAGGTACAGATCGCACTGATCATATCAATATTTGAGTAAATCGCAATACCGATCGTTGCTGCGAAGAAACTTAATCCACTTGTAATGATAGACTGCATGGATGTTTCATGTGCAATACGGATCGCTTCCATTTTCTTCTTGCCATTTATACGTTCCTTCTGATAACGGCTTGTCATCAGGATCGCATAGTCAACGGTTGCACCTAACTGAATCGTTCCGATAACGATACTTGCAACAAACGGCAGCGATAATCCTGTGTAATATGGAACTGCCATATTGACACAGATCGCAAATTCGATCACGGCTACCAGGATCACCGGTAAGGAAATAGATTTAAATACAATTAAAATGATCACAAAGATTGCCGCGATCGATGCGATATTTACATTTCTAAGGTCAACATTGGTTACTGTCTCCAAGTCATTCATCAATGGTGCTTCTCCAATGACCATAGAACCTGGACTGTATTTCTTCACAATATTGTTGATCTCGTTGATCTGTTTATTTACTTTCTCGGTTGCTGATTTGTAATTTGAACAGATAAACTGCATCTCATACTCATCACTTTGCAACATTTCTTTCATGGAAGAAGGAATCATATCAGATGGAATACTAGAACCGATCACGGAGTTCATTCCGAGACACCATTCAACTCCGTCGACTTTATCGATTTCTTTCTGCATATTGCTTAATTCCTTCTGACTCATGCCGTTCTTGATCATGACCATATGGATGTTACTCATTCCGAATTCTTCACTTAACTTCTTATTCGCCACATTACTTGGTAAGCTTTGTGGAAGTGATTTGTCAATATTATAGTAAATCTCTGTATGATTATTTCCATAAATTGCTGGGAACAGCAAAATTAAAAATACTACAATCGTTGTTTTATAATGTTTTGTGATAAAGTGTGATGCATTCGTAAGATCTGGCATCAGTGAACGATGGTGTGTCTTCTCAATTAATTTATCACAGATCAGGATCAATGATGGCAAAACTGTTACACAACAGATAACCCCGATAATAACACCTTTCGCCATAACGATACCTAAGTTAGCTCCTAATGCAAATGTCATAAAGCACAGTGCTGCGAATCCAGCGACCGTTGTAACGGAACTTCCTGTAATAGACTTAAATGTATTCGAAATCGCATGTGCCATCGCACGTTCTTTGTCACCTTCAAATCTGATCTTATTACTCTCATAACTGTGCAGAAGGAAGATCGAATAATCCATCGTAACTCCTAACTGCAAGATCGCAGTCAATGCCATTGTAAGATAGGACACATCGCTTAGGAAAATATTCGTTCCCAGGTTATAAAGAATTGCCATTCCGATACTTAACAGGAATAAAAAAGCAACTGCAAAGGATTCCATTGTGACAAATAATACGATCAGAGAAAGTACTGCTGCGATCGTTACGTAGATTGGAATCTCCTGCATAACCAGGTTCTTAATATCGGTAACTACCCCTGACATGCCACTGATAAAGCACTGTTTTCCAACAATCTTACGCATCTGTGTGACTGCTTCCATCGTGTTATCAGATGATGTTGTTTCTTTAAACATTGCGATCATCATTGTTGCGTTCTTATTAAAGAAAACTTTCCTTACTTTCTCAGGAAGCATCTCTTTGGGAACGCTTAGATCAGCGATGTCATCATACCAGATGATCTTATCAACGTGATTGACTTTCTCTAGTTTCTGTTTTAATTTCTGTACGTCATGAAGATTCATATCTTCGACAATGATCATCGAATAGGCTCCGGCTCCAAACTGATCTACCATGATATCCTGCCCTTTCACCGTCTCCAAAGAGTCTGGAAGGTAACTTAAGATGTCATAATTAATCCTTGTCTTCACGATTCCAATGGTTGATGGAATCAATAAAATGAAAGCCAGGAAGACGATGAATTTTCGATGATGTACTAATTTCTTTGCAAATTGTATCATAGCATCCTCCCATTTACATTTATGATGAATAGTCATTTTTTAATCTATATAATGGTATACACCAAAAATGACCAAAAGTCAATAAACTTCTTGAAAGTTTTTGACTTTTGGTCATTTTTTCGTTATACTAAAGAAGATGAAAGGAGAAATTACTATGAAAAAGGTCGAATTAAATAAGAAAAAGAAACAAGATGCCCTTTTGAATACGGCATACCAACTGTTTACAGAAAAGGGATTCCAGAAGACCTCCATCTCCGATATCGTAAATGAAGCTGGCGTTGCTAAGGGTACTTTTTATTTGTATTTTAAAGATAAATTAGACATCCGATATAAATTGATCGCCAAAAAATCTGCAGAAGTATTTAAACACGCCTATCAGGAACTTCAAAAACAATCCATTGATCATTTTGAAGACCAACTGATCTTTATCGTTGACCAGGTCATCGGAGCATTAAATGCTAATCCGACTCTGTTAAAACTGATCTCAAAGCATCTAAGCTGGGGAATGTTTAAGAATTCCTTGGTAGAACCGATCGATGATGCCCAGAGAAATATTTATGATATCTATATGGATCTCTTGAAGAATTCTGGTCATGAATTTGATCATCCGGAAGTTATGATCTATATGATCATCGAGATGGTCGCAGGATCTTGCTATAATGTTATTTTGACTGGGGAGCCTGTTTCAGTTGATGAATTGAAGCCTTATTTGTATCAGTCAATTCGGTTGATCATACAGAATCATATATTGTGATTTGTAGTTTGATGACGGAAATTATTGGTGGAATATTATAAAAAGAAATCATGTGTCAGCAACCCACTCGCTAAGTGCAGACGTGTCCGTACGGTTGCCAACACATGATTTCTTTTTATAATATTCAAATAATTTACGTTATTCAAACCACTACACTGTGTGTATATTTAACGATATTGGCTAATCATTTTTGTATTCGCTAACAGAAGATTATCTTTCACTTTCATCCCTGCTCATCTTAATCATCTCATCCCTCGCCTTTTCCATGTAATGATTTCCTTCAGATTCTTCTCTGACTTCTTCCCAAGTACTGGCTGCAATTAATCTCGCCATCGGTAAAGTTCTTGCTTTCTTTTCCTTTTGTTGTTTCTATTTTACTTAATTCTATCACATGGAATTGAAATTTACTACTATAGTAGTCCTCCATACACGCCCACTTGAATTTTTCAATCTTAAATTGTCCACACTCTAGACATCTGGTATATGATAAAAAATAA
>ENA-OPSX01000536-OPSX01000536.1-human-gut-metagenome-genome-assembly--contig:-NODE-536-length-21890-cov-2.806732_pt1 | contig 21890 bp, 21 predicted proteins | sample MGYA00241462_ERZ501916 | MGnify/ENA primary metagenome ERZ501916 (study PRJEB25962, sample SAMEA2042113) | human gut metagenome | biome: human gut; feature: human-associated habitat; material: faeces...
TCACGATGTTGTTGCCGATGAGGATGGAGGAGAGAAGCTTGTCGTACTTCTCGGCCATCGCCAGCACCCGGGCGGCGGAAGTGTCGCCCTCCTCGGCGCGGCTTTTCAGGCGTATCTGGTTCAGGGAAGAAAATGCGGTCTCGGAGGCGGAGAAGAATGCGGAAAACGCGATCAAAACGATCAGCGCCACCAAGAGCGTTATACTGCCATCGTCCATAATAAAGGTTGATCAACTCTACTTTCTTATAATAATATGTTAACCAAAAAGTGCTTTCCACCGTTGCCTTCGACGATGAAAAGCACTTTGTTCAACGCCTATAATATCATATTCCACCCGCCGGTGCAAGCGTTCCTGTCAGGAGGAGGGATAAAATAGGTAAAAAGTTTGCGGTTTTCAGCGGAGCACAAGGCCCGTGCCGTCGTAGTCCACCGTCAGGGTCGCGCCCTCGGTGTAGCTGCCCTGAATGATGGCCTTTGCGATGAGGGTCTCCACACGGCTCTGGATGAACCGCTTGATGGGACGTGCGCCGTAGACGCTGTCATAAGAGGAATCAATGATGAAGTCCTTGGCTGCCGTGGTGACGTCCAGCTTGAGGTGCTTGCCCTCGTCCAGCCTGAGCTGCTTGGCAGCCAGGCGCTGCACCAGGCTTTCCAGCATCAGGTCCACCACGCCTGCGATTTCCGTCTTGGAAAGCGGCTTGTAATAGACGATCTCGTCCAGACGGTTCAGGAACTCGGGACGGAATTTGCTCTTCAGCAGCAGATCGATCTGCTTGCGGGCGTCCTCGCTCAGCTCGTTGGAGCCCTCGGCGCGGCGCTGCTCCAGGTCGTTCAGGATGATGTCACTGCCGAGGTTGGAGGTCAGGATGATGACGGTCACAAGGCGGAGCAGGATGGAATAGGTGGTAAGCTCCACCGACCAGCTGCCCAGCATTTTTGCAATGGGATCAGCCAGTGCAAACAAGGATAACTGTTCCAAAATGCTCCCCTCTTTCTTCTGTACAGATTGGGATTGGGAATCCCTGTCATGGCATAGTGTTCTTCAGCGGCTTCGGAGAATGCCCTTTCGTCCTCATAGAAGGGATCGTCGTGCTTCGGCAGCTCTTCCTGAATGGCTTGGATGCGCTGGATCAGCAGCTCCAGCTCAGTCTTCTGCTCTGCCCCTTCCTCCTCCGGGATCTCAACGATCTCCTCCAGCTTATTGGAGTAGGATTTGGACAGGTAGAGGGACAGCTTTGCACAGGCAGGGCCGATCAACTCGTACAGAACGCTGGAAGCCAGAATGACGGTCTCCAGAATGTTGCCGGTCTCACCGCCGAGGGTACGGGCACCCATTGCTGCCAGACCGATGGCAACACCAGCCTGCGGGATCAGGGCAAGACCCAGATAGTTGCGGACCAGCTTGTCCTTACCGGCAATGGCACAGCCGATAAAAGCACCTGCATACTTGCCAATGATACGGACAAGGAAGTAGACCACGCCGATGTGCAGCAGGGACACCGAGCCGATGCTCTCAGAGCTGTTCACCGTTTGCCAGCCGTCCAGTCCAAGGGAAGAGAACCGGCGAGTGCCGGTCCCAAATGGAAGGGTCTGCCTGCCAAATCAGCTCTTTGCCAAGCTAGTTCTTTACACTGACGACCTCTGCGCCGTGTGTGTCAACCGTTACTGTCAGAAATTCATTTTGAATCGTTGTTTTCATAAAAGAACCTCTCTACAAATTGGAAGCGTCTTCGTTAAAAGCAAGGCATCACGATAGGCGTTTATAGTTCTTCGATAAATTTTAAATGCGGAATATGCCGGAGCGTATCTATCATACTGTCATGAGGACGATGTTCAAGGCTGCGAACGGTGACAACAAACGCAACACTGTTGATCGAATTGGTTCCGAGATAGTCCGGCTCCATCTGCAAGTTGCTCATGGTCAAACCGGCATCACGCATAAACTCGATAAACTCGCCCATATACTCACGATTTTCAAGCTCGACGTAGATGTCAATGACACTCGTATGCTTCCGTGTAAAGTAGTCCATGTTCTGCATGAGCGACAACACAATGAAAATCAGGATGCCGCCTGCAATGGCAACTTCGTAAAAACCGATGCCAATAGCCAGACCGATGCAGGCTGCTGCCCACAAGCCGGCAGCAGTTGTGATGCCTCGAACCTGGTTGCGTCCAGTTTTCATAATCGAGCCAGCACCAATAAAGCCGATGCCCGAAAGGACCTGCGCACCCATACGAACCGGATCGCCCGTGTTCATACACTGGGAGACATATTGATTCGTCATCATCACAACGGTTGACCCCAGACAGACGAGGATATAGGTGCGAAGTCCCGCAGGTCTGCTTTTCCGTCCGCGCTCTAAGCCCAAAACTCCGCCAATGACGATAGACAGAAAAAGTCTGAAGAAAATCGTTCCGTATGTTATTTCGCGTATTGTATGAAGATTCATCAGGGTTCACCTAGCTTTTAACTATATTTTCCCAAATTTTACATGATGGGTAAAAAGAAATGTGTTCTGCCTTACCTAATCATTGGCAGAACACATTCTTTTCAGTATTACACGCTTGTGACGACTTGGAAACCAGCTTCTTTTATCTGGCTCATAAAATCGCCACCAAAGTGCATACAGTAGACCCGATTTCTCATTTCAGGCGGAATGTACTCACATAGCCGTTTCAGAGAACAATGCGACGGACTTTCCTTCGTCAAAAATGTGCAATCGTGATAAATAACCTGAATTTTTCCCTGCTTGAACTGCTGGAGGATATCGTCTGAAAGTTCCGAAGCATCTGCACTGAAGTAGGTAGTTTCTTCTTCATCGCAAATCAGAAGACCGCAGCACTTCATATCAGAAGCATGCTTGACGGGAACAGCCTCCACATGCAGACCATCCTCAAAAATTCGGGTGTAATCTGTCGTGAAATCGTACATATCAGCAGGAACACCCATGAGCTTCAAGATTTCAACTACGGTATCATCCTGTGCGATGACTGTGATGCGTTTTTGGAGAACGGACAAACAGTAGGAGGCAAATGAGCCAAGGCTACCAATGTGATCTGCGTGCAGATGGGTGATGAAAACTGTGATCTTGTCACAAGTCCGAATCTCATCACGCGCCTCCATTTTCCGAAATGTGCTTTCGCCGCAGTCAATCATAAAGAGATGATTGTTTTTCACAAAGAATGCCGCATTACTGCCCAACCGAGGATAATATGCAGCGCCAGTGCCAGTAAAATGAAGTTCCATTGGTTTGGAATCTCCTCTCCTCGAAATAATTAGCCTTTGTTGCCGCCAGCGGTGACGCCAGAAATAATCTTGTCCGACAGGAACGCGTAGATAACGACCGTCGGGATAAAGACGATGACAACAGACGCAAACATTCCAGCCCAGTCACCGGAGTTCATCATGGAAGTAACGGTCTGATACAGGCCGACACCGATGGGGCGCAGATTGGATTTATTTGCGAAAATCAAAGCCATGAAGTATTCGTTCCACTTACCGATAAAGTTAAAGATAGACACGGTAATAATAGCAGGCTGCGCCAAAGGGAACATAATTTTCCAGAAGCACTGGATCGGGCCGCAGCCGTCGATAGCGGCAGCTTCCTCGAACGAGGTGCTGATTCCCTTGAAGAAGGTCAGCAGGAAGAAAGTCGTATATGGAACAGAGCACGCCGTGTACAGGAATATCAGAGTAAAGTGAGTGCCAGACAGATTCAGCGCACTGACGATAGAAAACAGCGGCATGACGATCATAATATTAGGAATTGCCAGACCGATGATGATAAGAGCCTGAATCAAACCAGCACCACGGAACTTAAAACGAGACATGCAGTATGCAGCCGGTGCACAAACCACAATGATCAAAATACACGACGGAACGGTGTAAATGACAGAGTTCAGCAGGTTCAAAGCCGCTTTATTCGTAAAAAGTGCCTTAGTGTAGTTTTCAAAATGCAGTCCGCTCGCAAGCAGGCTACCCGTGAAGATTTCCTTTGTAGTAGACAGAGATGCAAGGATAATCCAGCCAATCATGCAGAAGATAAAGGCCGTCCACAAAATGACGATGATATAGCCCGGAAGAAGCGGAAGTTCTTTCTTCAACTTAAAAGGATTCGCTTCCATTTTTTCTTTTTTTGCTTTTGCCATTGTCTGTTTTCCTCCTTACAGTTCGTAGCCATCGTCTTTGATACTCTTACGAGAAATCGTAGAAACTGCGACGACAACAATGGTCATAATGCAGGCTGCCGCTGCTGCAACACCCGTGTTCATACTGTCTGCACTAATCTCACTGCCGAACAGGGTTTGGTAGGTGTATATCATCGGAGTATAGGTGCTTACACCGCCGAAAACCTGTGCCAAAGCGAAGAAGCCCATCGTTTTGGTAGTCCACAGCACCAGAGAAGTGCCAAGAACGCCCTTAATCAGCGGGAGGGTGATGTGGAAGAATTTGTCAAAAACATTTGCACCCTCAATAGTGGCGGCTTCATAGTAATCGGGAGAGATTTTTTCAATAGCTGCAATGTACATCAGCATGAAGTAGCCCACATTGCTGAATACATAAGCGATGCACATTGAGAGGAACATATGGTCTGTACCAAGCCACTGGAAGTTCGCCATGGACTCCCAGCCAAGGGCAGTGAAAAGGGAGTGGAACAGGCCGAATTTTGCATTGTAAACATACAGCAACCACATATAACCAACGGCGACTGCTGCAATAACGTTGGGCATATAGATAATAGCACGGAAAAACTTCTGACCGCGAAGATCACTTGTCAGGATGATTGCCAGAACGATTGCAAGCCCAAGGCAAGCAATACCGCAGTATAGCCAGATCTTACCGATATTTTTGACCGATGTGATGAACAGCGGCGTATGGAACAGCTTAATGTAATTGTCCAGTCCTGCCCAAGACCATGTTGAAACAGCGCTTGTAACGCTCTTCACGCTGAAAAAGCTCATAATAGCGGTTCGGGAGACAGGATAAATAAAAATCAAGCAGAACAGCAGCATGGCTGGTCCCATAAAATACAAGATAGATGCTTTTGTTTGTTTCATCGTTATTTTCCCTTCACTATGCAAAAGGGTAGGAAAGCCGTAAACCTCCTACCCTTTTGTAAAAACAATTGATTTAGAATGCGCTTGCCATCTTGACGAACTCGTCTGCGGAGATCGAGCCGCCCATCAGCTTCAGGCAGGCATCTGCAATGATCTGCTTGCTGTCGCTGTTGGTGATGATAGCAGTCTGAGAAGGATAACGGGAGGTGTAGCTGTTCAGGACGACCTGAGCATCGGCCAGGTTTTCGGGCCAGACATGATCAACGCTCATAGGGATGACGTTTGCCTGATTGGTAAACTCCTGATCCCACTCGCTGGTCGTCAGATAAACGATGAATTCGACTGCTGCCTGTGTTGCAGCATCATCGCAATCCTTATTGACTGCGATTGCGTAGGTGGAGTAGCAACCACCCTCCGTGCCTTCGACACCGTTAGGAACTTCCGGGAAAGCAAATGCGCCCCACTTGAAGTCATCGGGAGTAGTTGCAGCAACTTCGTTCGGCAGCCAAGTGCCGTTGATGTACATTGCAACGTTCTCGCTGATAACCATATCCTGCTGTGCTGCGGGATAGACGTTTGACTCAATGTTGGGATCAAAGTAGCCCTTTGCTGCCATGTAAGCGATTGCCTCGGCGGTGTCCTTGATACCCTGCTCACTTGCCCACTGGCTGCTATCCTTTGCCAGTTCCATCACGCGATCGTTACCGAGACGGCGAGACATATAATAGCCAACCCAGCTGGTGCAGTAGTTCGAGTCAGTCGTTACAGGAATATGCCCAGCAGCCTTGACCTTCTCGCAAGCATCCATCAGCTCTTCCCAAGTCTGAGGATACTCGGTAACACCGCACTCTTCCAGCAGACCCTTGTTGCAGAAGATCATGAACGCCTGCGGAATGTAAGGAATGCACATGGTCTTACCATCGAACAGGGAACCAGCCAGAGAGATCATGCTGGGAATGACGACATCTTTGTATGCCTTGCCGTTGGTGGTGTCGTAGGCCTTATCAATGTAAGAAGAGAGGTCTTTAATGTTCTCGCTCCACAGCTTCTGAACATTGTCAATGTTTGCATCCATCAGATCGATCTGGGTGCCTGCTTCAATTGCGGAAACGACGAGGTTGCGGTTATCACGGCCATTGAAGGTAAAATTGATTTTCACGTTCGGATGCAGCTGAGTGAAAGCGTCAGCTGCCTGCTTCAGAACCAATGCCTGATTCTCCGTCTCACTCCAGCTAGACCAGTACTCAATCGTACCGGACAGCGTATCATCTGCCGCATTTGCAGCAGTGGAAGATTCAGCTACACTCGAAGAGGAAGAACTGCTGCCACCACATGCGGCCAGACCCATTGCGGCAGCACCTGCTCCGGCAACCTTGAGGAAATTACGACGAGAAATCTTATTCATGATAAACTCTCCTTCTAATTATCTCTGGCAAAAATACTTTGTGCAGCGTCCCCACTGCACTTCACTGTAACTATAGTTTACGCAAAAACTTGAAACGTGTCAATTATCATTTCGGCAAAATATATGTAAAATATTTGTGCATAGTAACAAATTTCAGTAATTCTACTTGGATTTTACATATCCTATATTGACACGTTTCAAATTATAGTGTATTCTTGTTCAAACTTTATTCATCTGTCTCTTTTATACGTGCAAGGAGGCACCTCCTATAATGATTACGCAGAATCAGCTTTCTCTTATCCTTTTAATCATTTTCGCCGGAATCATCTTTTTCTGTTTACAGTAAGCTTTTCACACATTTCTCCTTCAAGATAGCATAAGGCCGGGATCGAACTAGCGATCCCGGCCTTATGCATTATTTCGGAGCTGTGATTTCCGAAGGAGAATAGCATCAATATTTCTGAATAATACGCATCATATCAGCGAAAGCAGCCTCCATCCCTTTAACAAGGGTGAACTGCGTGCGTGCTCGATCAAGGTTCTGTGCAGGGCGACTAATACGGAAATAGTGGTCTCCCTCAAGATAATCGGTAAGGAATCGCATTCCACATTCCAGCGTCATCAGCTTTGCGCCCCAGACCAGACTGCTCTTTTCCTGCTCGGACATAGTCGCTCCAGCGGTCGAGAGGAAGCCTTTTGCAAACACCTCAAACAAGTGCAGGTCAAAGTGGACCTTGTTCTGATCGGGTTCATCCTCGGCGCAGTCGTTTGCGCCAAAACGGATGGAGTCGCCAAAGTCATATGAAGCCAAACCGGGCATTACGGTGTCCAGATCAATAACGCAAACACCCTTTTTACTCGTTTTGTCGATGAGGACATTGTTGAGTTTGGTATCATTGTGAGTAACGCGAAGTGGAATCTCATTTTTGCTCAGCATATCGACCAGAACATGGCAGTCAGCCTCACGAGAGCGAACAAATGCGATTTCATCTGCAACATCCTTCGCACGTCCCATTGCATCCTCTGCGACAGCTTTCTCAAAATTCTGGTAGCGCGTAGGAGTATCGTGGAATTTGACAATGGTTTCATGCAGCGTAGCAGCAGGAAATGCGGCCAGCTGATTCTGGAACGTGCCGAAAGTTTCCGCTACAGTGTAAAAATTATTTTCGTTTTCGACTTTTTGCAGACAGACAGTATCCTCGACGAAGATATAAGCTCGCCATGTGCCGCCGTCGCTATCAGTATAGAAAGGTTTCCCCTCTTTGGCCGGAATAACGTTCAGCGTCTCACGCTCCGGGTCACCGCCCTTTTCCAGAATCGCCTTGCGCAGGAAACCGGTAACATGGCAGACGTTTTCCATCAATTCTTTCGGGTTCTTAAATGTGTCAGTATTGATGCGCTGCATAATGTAGCGCTTGCATTTGTCGCTTGCCCAAACGACAAATGTATCATTGATATGTCCTTCGCCATAGCGAGAAATTTCACCCGTTGTACGGTCGAAGGCAAATGCATCAGCTGCTTCTCGCAGGATATTTTCTGTGATAGCGTTCACTTTTTTCCTCCCATAAGTCCATCGGATAGATTCCAGCTTCGATTTTATTCTTGATGGCATTGACGACCGCAGGCTTATCCTCGCGATAGGTCACGCCATACCACTTGTCCGCACTGTGAAGAACGGTGACAGTCGCCTTCTTTTCGTCAATCAGCTCACTGACAACAAGGGGCAGAAAATATTCGCACTTCAGCGGATTTTTCGGAAGATTCTCGTTCAACCAATCTGCAAAGCGGTTCTCTGCCTCCTGCAAGAAGCTCTTTGTGAAGCCCCAGAGATTCATACTGACAGGCGTGTTGCCGTCGATTTCCGTCCAAGATGCGCCACCATCTTCTGAATAGCAGATTTTATCGTTGCGAGTCTCAATTCGTGTGCGTTCGGTAACGCTTTGAAGCGTACCGTCCGAATTTACTACACAAACGCCGCGCGCTACACTACCATTCTCCGAGACCGTGTTTTTCAACAGATAGCTCACCATGCAATAATTATAGACTTCTCCATCCTGATGGGCGGACAGATAGTCATACATTACCTGAAAAGCCTCCACCCCATAGTAATCGTCGGCATTGATGACAGCAAACGGTCCATCAATCAGATTCTTTGCGGCAAGGACTGCATGGCAGGTTCCCCACGGTTTTTCGCGGTTTTCAGGAACTTCAAATCCTGTAGGCAAGATGTCCAATTGCTGAAACGCATATTTTACTTCCATGATTTTGGAAATGCGATCGCCAATTGCAGCACGGAATGCTTCCTCGATTTCATGCTTGATGACAAAAATGACAGTCCGAAATCCGGCGCGATATGCGTCGTAAAGCGAATAATCAATAATGACTTCCCCATTCGGACCAACAGGGTCAATCTGCTTCATTCCTCCATATCGGCTGGCCCTACCTGCAGCCATGACAACTAATACCGGTTTGTTCATTATCAAATCTCCCTTTTGTTTTTATAACCATCTATCGAAACCAAAAACATACGATGCAGGGAAGGAATCTCAGACTGCTGGTTTTTTAGGAGAAGTTTCAGCGATTCACACCACTGTCTTTCAGATATTTACAGCACTGATAAGTCCAATCTGACTGGATAATATCGAAGCCATGCTCGACCAGCCAGCCCCATCCCAAAGCCGGGTCTTTCATCATAGAAACATCGTCCGTGTGACCGGCAGAAAGAGGAACCTTGTAATTGTATAGGACAGCATTTCCCCACAAAGTACGTCCTTTTTTATGCATTGCCTCGATGTACTCTGGCTGGATAACCGGAGCTTTTTCGGTCGAGAACACAAGCTCTGCGCCCATGTAGTTAATGTTCATGGACTCAATCAGCTCACTGGCCGTATCATTTTCCATGTAGATAGGCATGAACATATAATCCGGGGCAACTTCTTCAACGGTCCTTAAAACTTCTTTGGTAGGTGCATTTTTGAGCAAGATTTGCTCCTTCATGCCGTGCCGCTCAACCTGCTTGATAACATCAGGGATGAACGCACCACAACGATCCAGATTTAGGATGCAGCGATTTTTCATGTGTTCTAACACTTCATCGAATGTGTTCAACCCGTGTTCCGTCTCGTTGAAATCCACATTGATGAGTCGCAGCTTGCGGATTTCCTCTGCGGTCATCCGGGTCAGATCAATGTGACGGTCAAGTTGAAACGGTTCCTTTCCGGTGTGGAAGATGAAGATTTCGCCGTCAAGACTTTTGAATAAGTCCATCTCCAGAATGGCTGCACCGCCGTGCAGTGCGATATCAAAGGCCGGGATCGTGTTGCAAGGGATGTTCACGCCAGCAACACCCCGATGTGCTGCTACCTGAACGCGGTCACGATTATAAAGATGTAACGTATTATTCATGGCGATAGCCTCCTTGTTTTTAGTATGGCACATATTTTGAAACGTGTCAATACAGCAAAACATAGAAGTTCTTTCTTGAATATTGTGAAAAAGCTCAATAGATTTTTGCGAAATGCTCCATTATACTGTAAATATAGAGAAGGTGTCCAATTAGGAGGAAAATCATACTATGCCTACTATTAGAGATATCGCTAAAGAAGCGGGCGTTGCACAAGGCACCGTTTCAAATGTGCTGAACGGACGTGGCAATGTCAGCAGCGATAAAATAATTCTGGTTGAACAAGCATGTGCAAAACTGGGCTATACCATGAATCAACGAGCCAAAACACTCCGGCAGGGCTCATCGAAGCTGCTGGCAGCAATCATACCCAATGTGCACGACAGACGATATACCGACTTCTTTTTAAGCTTTAAGAACTATGCGGAATCTAGTGGCTATTCCGTTCGACTCTATTTTTCAAACGATTTGCTTGCAGAGGAGGAATTCCAACTCCAAACTATCCGTTCCGAAATGACGGCGGGAATTGCTACGTTTTCGTCTTGTACAAAAGATGGCCGGAACATTTATGACGAAATCGGGATTCCAAAGCAGGATGTTGTCTTTGTGGAGCGAAATCCCTTTGATTCCCCTTTCTATATTGGATTCGATTACGCCAAAGCCGGTTTAGAATTAGTAGAAAAGCTAACATCTAAAAAGTGCAGTCGCATCCTTCTCATCACTGAGACTTTGGATTATTCCAGCCAGAATGAATTTTACATGGCTTTTTCGGCTGCATTAAAAGCCAAAAACTGCGTCCTGCACCATGTCCAAACCGATTCGCTGCATTGTTATACCCATTTTTTGCAGGTTTTGAACGATCTTGAACCAGTTGATGCTGTGGTTCTGACTAATTATCACCTGGCAGAAAATTTCAGCAATGTCAGTAAGACATTCTATCCCCATCTTCATTCGCCAATTTATACCATTTCGCCGCTTTTTACAATTCCATCGGTCGGATGTAAAAAATATGAGTTGAACTACCGTCTGATGGGACGCTGTGCTGCAGAGCAGCTTATTGAGCGGAAAGAAAACAAACGATCCGAAATTCAACCAATGATTTTGCATAACGATGGGATGCGGAATTGGTTATCTAAAATTCCGGGTTCGACTTGCAAACGGCTGACGATCCTGACACTGGACAGCCCGACAGCTCGAATTATGGAGAACATGGCGCATATTTATACGGATGCAACAGGAATCGAAATCAAAGTCGCCATCTGTTCTTATGATGGAATTCACGAGATTCTGAGCGATCTTGGAAACACAGATGCCTATGATGTCATCCGTCTGGATCACACATGGCTTTCATGGTTTGGTGAACATATTTTTGCACCCTTGAGTGAGTTAACATCTTCCAGCGCCGAGCAGTTGTTCGAGCCTTTTATCCCCGGCCTTGTTCCACAATATACAAGTGTGAATGGCGTTGCCTATGCCTTTCCTGAAACACCGAGCGCACAGTTACTGTTCTACCGTAAAGATTTGTTTGAGAACACCGTCCTGCAGCGTCTTTATAAGGAACAGTATAAGGAAGAGCTTGCGCCGCCGCAAGATTTCGAGCACTTTAACCGTATCGCAAGGTTCTTCACTAGACGTTTCAATGAACATTCCCCCACAACCTATGGCACAACATTGACACTTGGAAACAGTGGCGTTGCTGCAACCGAATATCTAACACGGTATTTCAGTCACTCGCACGATTTGTTCGATGCAAATGGAAATCTGCTCCTCAACACAGACATCGCTATTCAATCCATGAAGGAACTTATCGAAGCCAAGGATTATTCTCCCAAACGATATAATAGTTGGTGGCGAGAATCGGCACGTGAGTTTGCCGCAGGCGATACAGCAATGTCTATCATTTTCAGCAATTATGCCTCAGAGATGATGGACAGCGATTCAGTTATTATCAATAAAATCGGTTACACATATCTTCCGGGGCAGAATTCTTTGCTGGGTGGCGGCTGTATTGGAGTATCCAAAAACAGCCAAAACAAAACGGAAGCATTTGATTTTATAAAATGGATTTGCAGCGAGGAGATTACGACTGCCATGACCCTTCTAGGCAGTGTTTCTCCTTGCGAAAAAACGTACAGCAACTATGAGGTCCTTGATACCTATCCTTGGCTTGGACTCTCTCACAAGTGTATTGCACAGTCAAAGATCAATCGTATTCCCCCGCAGAAAGCAACCTGCTTTGATGAGCGCAGATTTTTAAGCATCTTAGGCATGGCGGTCAATACGGTATACAATGACACAGCAACTCCACAAGATGCCTTAACCTATGCCATTCAAAGCTACAATCGCACTATGAAATAAAATACAGCCTCCGAGTTTAGGCATAGTGCCGATATCTCGGAGGCTGTATTTTTGTGATTAAACATCACCTTGAAGCGTCTCAAATTCGTCCCATGCAAAAGACCATGATGCAACAGAAGGAGTCAACGGCACAGTGATTCCAGTTTTTTCGGGAGAGGGTGGAACAAAATGACCTTCTACTCCTTTTACCGAAACACCGTTTTCATCCAACGTGACGATTGCATAGATTGGATCCGCATAGGGAACAACAAATTGCAAATTTGGGAACTTCGTTTCAATCTCAGAGCTGTAACGGTGCGTTGCGTACGCAGTTCCCGCCCAGTAGTTGGAGATACTGTTAAGGGTATAATACAGAATTCCATTTTCAAAATGCCTGATATCCCGATGAACATGACCGTTCATGCAGAACTGAATCCGCTTTCCTGCTGCTCTGCCTTCCCGGATAATCTTCTGCAGGTCGTCAACATTTCTAAGTCCGCGAGGGCAGGCATAGAGCGGCTGATGCGAAAAAATCACGATGGGTTCTGTCGCAGAAAGAACTTCTTCCCGAAGCCACACAAGCTGCTGTTCTCCAAGATACGGGAGGTCTTTGGTTTCAAAATATTTTCCAAAATTGTAATCCACAAGGTCGCCGTGTTCATCCCGATAAGAGTTGCCGTCCAGAACGATGAAGTGCCAGCCTTTGAGATGGAACGAGTAATAGGGCTTTTCCATCCCATACATTTCCAGAGCATCTGCCTTGGAGCAAAAATCACACTCATGATTTCCGAGGAGATGATACTTCGGTTTGGAAAACAAATTAAATTTATTCAGAATCTCTAGTTTTGGTATTTCAGTCGGACATTCCATTGCATATTTGAGATTGATGGGCATTTTCTCCGGTGCACATAGACAGGTCGAAGTGTCCTTGGGATAAGAAAAATCACCCAGCTGAATGATAAAATCGACATCGGCCTTTTGTGCCGCATCCAGAAAAGCATCTATGCGCATCATGCCATCGTGCATAATGTCCAGATGTAAATCTGTCATTGCTGCGAAGGTCACAGGTTGTGTTTTCATATCAATTCTCCTCTATTTCGTTTCGGATTAACACACTTGTTCGGAATGAGGTAGTATTCTATTTGTGTGTACTTCTTTACGAATTTCTATGCAGAGAGACCACTGTAGCAGCTACTTTCTGCATCGCAAATATGCGCACTGTTGTATACATTTTTCACCTCCTATGGTAAATTTCTTTATGCTGATGCTATTCTATCACTTTTTTTTGAAACGTGTCAAAATAATCATTGACGAATTCCAGTGCTTGTTCTATAATGTACATATGAAAGCTGTATTCGAGGAGGTATTAGTATGGATCAAATCCCTGAATTTTACCAACCGCACCATCATCGGAGAACTGCCATCCGAATCATCAAATCAAAGGCAGGGCACTACGGTCTACCAATATTTCACTTTGATGCCGACTTTTTCTTGGAAGCTGTTAACGACCCACATTTCTGCTATGAAACGGATAATGAATTCGTTGTCTATGTGGAACACACACAGTTAGCAGATGCTTGTCTTGCAACCTGCTCCTTTGATACCGAAAACAAGTATGAGGTAACTGCAATTCTCTGTGAAAAGCAGACTCTTTACTTCGAGAACAAAAACGGTATCATCACCTTTAATTTTGAGATCAGCGGTCTGACCGGGCCAACACGAACGCTATATGTACATTCTATTCTGCGTGATCCCGGTTTGACCCTGCGAATCGAGCAGAACCATATCGGACGACGTGCAGGAAAATACCGCGAAGGAGATTATCCGGCAACCGAAATTTTAGCAGCAAACCATTATATGTTTGCTATGCGCGAGATGTTGTATGCACTTGATCTCCCGCAGTATTTGAACCGGAATCGTCTGGGTTATCTCCTGATTTTGGGCTTTGAAACGAACAATGAGATTCATACAGATTACCCTCCACACTGGCATCTCATTTATCGCTGGCCCAATCATGCTGGTTCTCCTGCACCTCACATTTACCTTGCCCCCGATGGTAAGATGACAGAAAACGCGTGCTATGTAGACTGTGCTCATGGCACGCACCGTGACTATTCCGCAGGTGAATGGTGTCCCTTTGTTGACCCTTATGGACATGATGTATGTGCTATCCGGATAAATGCGGATGGAGGAATGTCTATAACCAAACCGATGTCCTCCATTTATACGATGAGTGCCTATACTCCAGATGTTGGTGTGACCATCTATAAGGATGATACACTCATTGGCACAATCCGAACGGAAAATGATACGGATCAAGGAATTTTCAATGTCACATGGAACAGTACTGGAAATCTCAACTTCCACGGTAGCTATTCCGAAACCATCGAGTACAACCCCCTTACAGGTGCAATTCTTAAAATAAAACGATAATTGATACAAATCCCTCAATGCCACATACAGTTTTGGGGAATTGTTGAACAGATAGTTGTACGTCATTAAGAGACTTTCTCTGAAAGAGGATGATTTGTCAAAACTGTTCTGTAGAATTGCGCTATAAATTATTGATATCCCGTCCATCCGAGCGGAGTCCTGTTTTTCAGGGCTCCGCTTTTTGATGTTGTGCAAGTTTGATCTTGAGAAATCCAATGATTTATCAATACCAGTTTTGAAACAAGCAATATATGTAGTAAAATTTCAGTATTTATATTCTATTGAAGGTTTTTGCCGCAACGTGTACTCTTTTTAGGGAAAGCACTTGTTGTTTTGAAGATGAGAGGTATGCTGTTGCAAAATCAAAAGGGAAAAGTCGTTCTACACAGGTGCGTTCAAAGCTTGCGATACAAGTTGGTGAACGAATCCGTAAAACTCGCAAACAAGAAGGACTTAGTATCGAAAACTTTGCACTTCGTTGCGACATTCACCCGTCCTATGTTGGTCATATAGAGCGAGAAATGCAGAATCCGACGCTTTCCACCTTGGAGCGCATCAGCCAGGGTTTGGGAATCAGCATGGAGGACCTTTTTAAGGACATAGATACACCGATCAATGTGGAGAACGCTGCAATACGACATCTATCTCAGGTCATAAGCGAGTTGTCCCCTGAGCAAACGCAACAGCTTCTGCAAATTGTTGATAGTGTCATGGCAATCAAAAACGAATATTTACAAGATAACGCTCTCTTATCGAGGGCGTTTTCTTGTTGCAAAAAAGTGACACTGTACAATAGGAAGCAACGGATTGCTACATATAAATAGCTTTTTTTCGAGTGATATAAACATCGAACATTCGTTTACTTTGTGACATTCTACAGTTGTTGTTTGAATTTATTTGATATTTATACAAAAAACCATTGAGCATATTGCAGCATAAGAAAAAAATGCGGTATAATCGGCGCAATCTACACAGATCGAGTAGGATAATAAAAAAGAATGGGAGGCGTACACATGAGTTGTTTGGGTTCAAAGCATGAGTTACTGCAAGTTGCAGACCATGTAATCGCTCATTATTATCAGCGTGTTCCGTTTGTACGGAATCATCCGCAGGCGATAGACTTGGATATGCTTGTGATGGAACTGATGGGCGGTAGCATCAAGATGTTCCCACTATCTAAAGATGGCTCTATGTTAGGCATGACTGCACATGAGCGCCTTATAATCCGAATAGAACTAGAAGACGGCACAGTCATTCGTGACACGTTGCGCCCCAAAGACATTGTGGTAGATTCCTCGCTGGCAGGTTTCCACAACACCGGTGTGCGGAACTTTACTTTGGCACACGAAATCGGGCATCAGCTTTTGCACATTTATTATCCACTTCTGGCTCTTTCAGACCAGTTGGAAGAAGACTGTGCAGACATTATTGCAGAAGGTCTTTTGCTGCCAGAGTGTCTTGTGAGGGCATCTATGGCATTCTTCCAGTTCCCTGACACGTTATCTCATGTATCCAGATCGCAGTTAGATATGAACTACCCTAGTTTTAAGAAGATGGCGAGGCAACTAGGTGTGCAACGTCAGCTTCTTGCAAATCGTATGAAGTATTTGCATATCCTGACCAGCGATGTTCCGTATCGCCACACACTTTCGTTGATGGAGGCAGGGTGATAATGAAAGACAGACTTAAAGAACATATGGAAGGCTGGCGTTTCTGCGAAAAATGCGGCATGAAGCTTTATCAAAAGATAGATGGATGCAGCGGCACGATTCATCTGAAATGTCACCGCTGCAATACACTCTTCCGCATTGATTTATCATTCCGAAGAAAGAAGTGACCCTCAAAAAAAAAAAAAATCGGGTGCACTGCACTCTGAATATGGACTGTTAGCACCGAGCAACGGGCCATTGCCATAAGGCAATGTATGAAACGTAGCACCAAATGGCCGGGCAGCAGCTTGACTGAAAGATTTTCGCTTGAAAACCCTTCGGTTGGCTGTTGTCCGGCTATTTTTTATAGCTTCAGATGGCCTGCTCCCGAAAAGGAGCAGGTTTTATGTTCGCCCTCTTTTCATGGCTGCCCGATCGAGGACGAACGACTGCTGTCTGCGCTGGAAAATTTGTCGGATGCAGACCTTGAGCTGATTACTCTGTACGCCTATGAAGAATATGACACCGTTGAAATTTCTAAAGTATTTGGCACAACAAAGCAGAATATTAGTAAGAAAATCCGCAGAATTACTAATTTTATCAAAAACTTTCAAATTGAGGTTGTCTGAAAGGCGTTTTCGATGCCTACCAAGTGAAAGGACAATTCACCAGACGGCGAAAGCCGCTGAACGAAATGTCTGCACTCATGTTCTTTGAAAACTGAATAGTTCCGTCATCTGGTACTCCGATAATGATACTTCCGTAATTCGCGGCCCGGTCACAAAGCAGACGGGGTGGCTGAAATGCCAATGAAGCGGTACAAGTCCGCTGCCAGATGTTCATGCCCCACTCGCAGGGGGCCGAGGGCGAATATGCGAGACCTTTAATCATATTGATCCGGGAGCTGCCGGGTACGTTCTGTGCATCCGGCAGTTCCCGTTTTTTACGTATTCTTATTTATTCTTTACCCGAATATCCACTTTTGATACATAGGAGGACACTTTTATGGACGAGTTGAACCCCACGGTGCGCGAGCAGGAAATCTACGAGGAGATGGAGCTGACCCCTGAGATGGTCAAGTCCATCCGCACCCTCTGCGGCACCTGTCTGCGGCACTTTGTGGATGCAAAGGCTTTCAAGATCGCGCTTGTACCCAGCGCTGACCGAAGCATGGACACCTGCACCGTCTGCCAGATGAGGCGCGGCTATGATTATGTGGTCATGCACCGCTGACCCCAACCATACCACCATACCTTGAACGAAGCCCGCTGTGGAACATCCGGCAGCGGGCTTTGCACATAACAACATGGAGGTACAATTTTGCAGCAAAACTGGAAATTCCAACGCGGAGACATCTTCTTCACCCATTTCGGGGCGAGCACCGGCTCGGAACAGCACGGTGACCGCCCGGCGGTCATTCTTCAGAATGACGTGGGCAATTACCACTCTCCAACCCTGATCGTTGCGACCATGACAAGCAAGGCGGAAAAGAAAGTAAATCAGCCGACCCACTGCCTGTTGGAAAACGCAGGGTTGAATATGCCGTCTGTTGTGCAGGCAGAGCAGATCTTCACCATCGACAAAAGCCGGGCACTGAAGTATCTGGGGCATCTGACCCCGGAGGAGATGCGCCGGGTCGATGATGCAGTTCGCATCAGCCTTGCGCTGAACCCTATGGGCAGCATCCAGCAGATAGAGCCTATCCGGCGCTCTACGGCGGTTTATGCGCCGCCTGAGGTGGTGGATGGCAAACCGCCTGTCTACCCCTATACGCCCATCCGGTCGTCCTTTGAGAACGCCGGAAGCATCGAGGAAATGATGCTGTACACCGAGTTGCAATCCGCGGTTCATGCCATGATCCAGCGGTTGGAATACAGCTTCACCTTCAATCCCAGCCTGCTCACCAGCCCGAAGCGTAAGCAGCAGGTGACTGAGATCTTAGAAGAAGCTGAGAAGTACATTTGGAGGATCAAGGAGGAAATGAGATGCGCCTGAACGACAATAATACTTTCATTGGCATCAACCCGCCGTACCAGCTTTCGGTCATCCACAGCAGCAAGCTGATCTACCCCCGCGAGATCTACCAGCGGGGCGTGGAGCGCAAGCGGGTGGAGCTGATTGCAAGGGATTTCAACGAGTACATCGTTAACGAGCCGAAGGTCAGCTTCCGCAACGGCAGGTACTATGTAATGGACGGTCAGCACACCATCGAGGGCTGCATCCTCCTCAACGGCGGCGAGGACCGCCCGATCCTCTGCAAGGTCTACACCGGTCTGACGATGGAGCAGGAAGCCCTGCTCTTTGCGGAGCAGAACGGTCACTCTGCACCCCTGTCGGCGGGCATCAAGCTGCGCGCCAAGGTGGTGGGCGGCGATGCGCCCTCCAAGGCGTTTGTTGCAGCCACCAACCGGGTGGGGCTGTCCCTCAACTACGACAGTATGCAGCTGAGCGACTACCGCATCAGCTGCGTGGGCACGGCGCTGAAGCTGTACGACCAGCTGGGCGAAGAGATCTACTGCGAAGCCCTGCGGCACATCGTGGCGGCGTGGGAGGGCAGACCGGATTCCTTCCGGGCGGCTGTCCTGCGGGGCGTGATGTACTTTGTGCAGCTGTACCACGGGCAGTACAGCGCGGAGCGGCTTGTCCGTGCGCTGGGCGGCGTCCACCCCATGGAGCTCTACCGCATCAGCCGGGATAACCCCGCCAAGCTCCCGGGTTGGCGGCGGTACGTTTATCCCATCTACATCACCTACAACGGCAAGTGCAGGAAAGACGCACTGCCGATGAAGTTCTAAGCTCAAATATCTCCTTTGGCAAGGGCGATGGTACCCGAAAAAGGCCATTTGCTCTTTACATATAGTATTTTCTTTTGAATAATTGACATATTGAACTAGAGAGGAGAGGACAGGAATGAGCGAGATCGCAGCCTGCACTTTGATTCAGGAAGAGCCTGACCGCAAGACGGAGCGGTACACTCCATTATAGAAAGGGGGGATCTGTTTGGGCGAAGAAACTTTGAATCCCCGTGATGCGTACCGTGTGATGCTCCGGGATTACCCGGATGTGCTGAACATCGACCAGATGTGCGAGATATTGAGCGTCAGCACAAAAACCGGGTATGCGCTTTTGAAAAAGGGGAGCATCCAGCATTTGAAGGTCGGACGCTCCTACCGCATCCCCAAGGCACATCTTTTGACTTATCTTATCGGATTCGCACCCGGTCACACCATCCGGGCGTGACATCCTTGCATTCTCTCCTGCCGTTGGGTACACTGATGGTGTCAGCGGCAGAAGTTACATATTCAGGTGGATGCAAAGACAGGAGGAAACATTATGGTAGCAGGGCATCTGCAAGAAAAAAACGACTTCTACTACATCGTTCTGAGTTACAAGGACGCAGACGGAAAGCGAAAGACCAAGTGGGAAGCCACCGGTCTGTCCGTCAAGAGGAACAAGAAGAAAGCCGAAGCTCTTTTGCTGGAACGTCGGAGGAACTTCATGGTTCCCACCGCACCTGCGGAGATCCGCTTGGACGATGACATTCTCTTTTCGGACTTCATGCTGAAATGGCTGGAAGTCACGAAAAGCTCTGTCCAAATCACGACCTATGCCAGCTATCAAGGAATGGTGGAGCGCATCATCGCTCCCTATTTCCGCAAGCGCGGCATCAAGCTGGTAGACCTGAAAGCCACCGATTTGCAGGATTTCTATACCAAACAGCTTGAACGGGTCAAGGCAAATTCGGTGATCCATTACCATGCAAACATCCACAAGGCATTGAAGTATGCGGTCAAGATCGACCTGATCCCCACCAATCCGGCAGATAAGGTCGAGCGTCCGAAGAAGAATGCGTTCAAGGGCAGCTATTACAGTGCCGAAGAGATCCATGCTTTGACGGAGGTCGCAGAGGGCACCAAGCTGGAGATCCCGGTTCTGCTGGCATCCTTCTACGGCCTGCGCCGCAGCGAGGTGCTGGGGCTGAAGTGGGATGCGATCGACTTTGAGGAAAACACTCTGGAGATCAAGCACATCGTTACGCAGGCATCCATCGACGGCAAAAAGGTTCTGGTACAGGCAGACCGTGCAAAAACGAAGTCCAGCCTGCGGACGCTGCCTCTTGTGCCGCCCATCCGTGACCGCCTGCTGATGCTGAAAGGTCAGCAGGAAACCTACCGCCGCCTGTGCGGTAAAAGCTACAACCGGGATTATCTGGGCTATCTGTGTGTGGACGAGATCGGGAACATCATCCGCCCCAACTACGTTTCCGAGCAGTTCCCGAAGCTGTTGGAGAAAAACGGTCTGCGTCCTATCCGCTTTCATGACCTGCGTCATAGCTGCGCCAGCCTTCTTCTGGCAAACGGCGTTCCCATGAAGCAGATTCAGGAATGGCTGGGTCACAGCGACTTCTCCACCACCGCCAATATTTACGCCCACCTCGATTACGCTTCCAAGCTCTCGTCTGCACAGGCGATGCTGGAGGGGCTGGGCTATGGCAATGCGTCAGCATGATGCCATACGCCCACAAGACAGGGTGGACGGGCGATGTTCCGGCAAAAAAGAATGGACAGACGAATAAAATTCATCTGTCCATTCGATTTGGCGGAGCATCAGGGAGTCGAACCCTGGCACCGGTCTCCCGGCCTATCGCATTTCGAGTGCGACCTCTTACGACCACTTGAGTAATGCTCCAGATATTAAATTTTAGAATGCGCCGTGCATTCTGGGAAAACTTTGGAGAGAATTGCAGGAGAGAACGCCAGAAAATCGTTCCCTCACGAAGTCGGAAAACCCGCATGAAACCTAGCAAAACCGGAAAACCACTTCCAAAAAGCCAGTTAGATTTCGAGTCGTTCTCGTTACGACCGCTTCGATACATCTCCAAGTATATTTTCATGGCAAATTTACGATTTGTATATTGCAAATTGGCCTTGAAACTTGGAACAGTTGCTGTTAGAATATTGTTAGAAAACGCATCGTTCAGACAGGCTTTGAAGCCTGTCAGGACATCAAAATTGACGTTCCATCGTGTGATATGGAGACATCCAGCGAAGCATCCACTTGGATTTCGAGTGCGACCTCTTACGACCACTTGAGTAATGCTCCATATTCACAATACAGCTTAATTATTATAGCAAAATCCCGCCTTTCCGTCAACTGGAAATACAAAAAGCCCTTCCCCTTGTGCTTGACAGGCAGAGCGGGGCGTGCTATATTTATTTCAAATTTGAAGTATGCACTCAAAGGAGAACCTATGGCACAGAATCGACAGAATATGGGCAGCGGGCCGGTCAAGCCCCTGCTTTTGCAGCTGATGATACCCGCCGTGGTGGCGCAGGTGGTCAATCTGCTCTATAACATCGTAGACCGCATTTACATCGGCCACATCGAGGGCATCGGCGCGGCGGCGCTGACGGGCGTGGGCCTGTTTGCGCCGATCCTTATGCTCCTGAACGCCTTCGCCATGCTCATCGGCGCGGGCGGTGCGCCCCGCACGGCCATCGCGCTGGGACAGGGCAATAAAGACGAGGCCGAAAAAATCATCGGCAACAGCTTTACCATGCTGCTGTTTTTCGCTGTGGTGCTGACGGCGGGCTTCTATGCCGGT
>ENA-OPSX01000565-OPSX01000565.1-human-gut-metagenome-genome-assembly--contig:-NODE-565-length-20864-cov-3.741939_pt1 | contig 20864 bp, 15 predicted proteins | sample MGYA00241462_ERZ501916 | MGnify/ENA primary metagenome ERZ501916 (study PRJEB25962, sample SAMEA2042113) | human gut metagenome | biome: human gut; feature: human-associated habitat; material: faeces...
AGGGCAAAGATTTTGATCGAAAAGCCCGGCGCACTTGCGCCGGGCTTTTTCGGCTTTCCCCCCTTGACAAATTGTGGGGCTGGTTGTATTATAACACCGTTATATAACGATGTTACAGGAGAGATTCCAGTGGAAGAAACATCTGTTACCACATTGGAAAAAATTCAGGAGGCCGCTATGGCGGAATTCCTGGATAAAGGCTTCCAGGGGGCCTCCCTGCGGCAGATCGTGAAGAATGCCGGGGTGACCACCGGCGCCTTCTACGGCTATTTTTCCAGCAAGGAGGCCCTGTTCGCCTCTATCGTGGAGCCCCATGCCGCCGCCCTCATGGGGAAGTTCATGGCGGCCCAGACCTCCTTCGCCGAGCTGCCTGAGGAGCAGCAGCCGGAGCACATGGGCGTGGAGTCTTCTGGCTGTGTCCACTGGATGGTGGATTACATCTGTGCCCACCGGGAGCCGGTCAAGCTGCTCCTGTGCCGGGCGGAGGGCACCAGCTATGAGCACTTCGTCCACAACATGGTGGAGGCAGAGGTGGAATACACCCAACGGTACATGGAGGTACTCCGCCGCCTGGGCCGGGACATCCCGGTGCTGGACAAATCCCTGTGCCATATCATCGCCAGCGGGATGTTCAATGGCATCTTTGAGATCGTGGTTCACGACATGCCCCGGGACCAGGCGATGCGGGATGTGGATCAGCTCCGGGACTTCTACACCGCCGGATGGCTGAAATTGATGGGGGGATAGCCCCCTGTCTTTTTGGATGACAGTTAGTTTTAGCTAACTTTGAGAAGGAGGTTTTTTATGAAGCAGAAGAAAAAGAGTGATGTGGCCGTCCTGTTGGGCTACGCAGGCAGCCACAAGGGCCTGACCTTTCTGGGCCTGGCCCTGTCGGCGGTGTCCATGCTGCTGAGCATGGCACCCTACATCTGCATCTGGCTGGCAGCCCGGGACCTGATCGCGGTGGCGCCGGACTGGACGAAGGCGCAGAGCGTCGCCCAATACGGTTGGCTGGCGTTCGCCTTTGCGGTGGCCGGCATCATCCTGTATTTTGCGGGATTGATGTGTACCCATCTGGCTGCCTTCCGCACGGCGTCCAATATCCGCAAGCAGGGTGTGGCCCATGTGATGAAGGCCCCGCTGGGCTTTTTCGACTCCAACGCCTCCGGCCTCATCCGCGGGCGGCTGGACGCGGCGGCGGCTGACACGGAGACCCTGCTGGCCCACAACCTGGCGGACATCGTGGGTACCATCACGTTGTTCATCGCCATGCTGGTGATGATGTTCGTCTTTGACTGGCGGATGGGGGCGGCCTGCCTGCTGGCTGCGGTGATCTCCATTGTGGCCATGTTCTCCATGATGGGCGGCAAAAACGCCAAGATTCTGGCAGAGTATCAGGCGGCCCTGGACCGCATTACCAAAGCAGGCACTGAGTACGTCCGGGGTATCCCTGTAGTCAAGATCTTCCAGCAGACCGTCTACTCCTTCAAGGCGTTCCAGGAGGCTATTGAGGACTACAGCACCAAGGCCGAGCACTACCAGGCAGATATTTGCCGGACACCTCAATCCATCAACCTGACCTTCACTGAGGGCGCCTTTGTGTTTCTGGTACCGGCGGCCCTGTTCCTGGCGCCCGGGGCTCTGGCCGCCGGCGACTTCACAGGATTTGTCACAAACTTCGCCTTTTACGCGGTGTTCTCCGCCATCATCTCCACGGCACTTGCCAAGATCATGTTCGCCGCATCGGGCATGATGCTGGCCAGCACCGCGCTTGCCCGCATCGACCAGGTCATGTGCGCCCCGGAGCTGAAAGTGCCGGAGCAGCCCAAGTCCCCCCAGAGCAGCCGTGTGGAATTTGAGGATGTGAGCTTCACCTACGACGGCGCGGAAACCCCCGCCCTCTCCCATGTCTCCTTCACGGCGGAGCCGGGGCAGACTGTGGCCCTGGTGGGGCCCTCCGGCGGCGGCAAGACCACCGCCGCCAGCCTGATCCCACGGTTCTGGGACACCGCCTCCGGCGCGGTGAAGGTGGGCGGCGTGGATGTGCGGCAGATCGACCCCCATGTGCTCATGGACCAGATCGCCTTTGTGTTCCAGCACAGCCGCCTGTTCAAAGCCTCCATCTTTGAAAATGTCCGGGCCGCCCGCCCAGACGCCACCCAAGAGCAGGTGCGCGCGGCGCTGATGGCCGCCCAGTGCGGGGACATTCTGGAGAAGCTGCCCCAGGGCATGGACACCCTGATCGGCTCCGAGGGGACCTACCTCTCCGGCGGCGAGCAGCAGCGCATCGCCCTGGCCCGGGCCATCTTAAAGGATGCGCCCATCGTGGTCCTGGATGAAGCCACCGCCTTCGCGGACCCCGAGAACGAAGCATTGATCCAAAAGGCGTTCTCTGAGCTGACCCGGGGCCGCACCGTTATCATGATCGCCCACCGCCTGTCCACCGTCGTGGGCGCGGACAAAATTCTCGTGTTGGAGGAGGGCCGCATTGCGGAGCAGGGCTCCCATCAGGAGCTGACCGCCGCCGGCGGCCTCTATGCCCGGATGTGGGCGGATTACAACCAGGCGGTCCAGTGGAAGATCACCAGCGAACAGTGAGAGAGGGGTGAAGAAGATGTTCGGCAAAAACTTTCAGCGCAAATACGCCCTCACCGACCAGGGCGTGAAAAACGCCAAAAAGGGCGCTTTCTGGACGGTCATTGTCAATCTGGTCGTCATGGACGGCATGGGCATCCTGTACCTGTTGATGTACGGCCTGATGGGAACCCTGACGGACGGAGCGCCGCTGCCCGGCCCGGCGCTCTTTCTTGGGCTGGTAATCGCGTTCGTCATTCTGTCCTTTGTGACCCACCTGCAGCAGTACCACGCCACTTACGGCCTGGTCTACAACGAGGTGAAGTCCACCCGCCTCAGCCTGGCGGAGCGGCTGCGCAAGCTGCCCTTGGGCTACTTCGGCAAGCGGGATCTGGCGGACCTGACCGAGACCCTCATGGGCGATGTGAACCGCATGGAGCACGTCTGGTCCCATGTGCTGGGATACCTGTACGGCGCCTACATCTCCACGGCCATTATCGCGGTTTGCCTGCTGGTATATGACTGGCGGCTGACTATCGCCTGCCTGTGGGGGGTGCCGGTGGCCTTCGGCCTGCTGTTCGGCACCCGGAAGATCTCCGCCCGGGCCTCGGAGCGGACGAAACAGGCCGCAATCCGTGTCTCCGACGGCATCCAGGAGGCGTTGGAAAACGTCCGGGAGATCCGCGCCACCAACCAGGAGGTGCGCTATCTGGCCGGGCTCAACCAGAAGATCGACGACCATGAGAAGGTCACCATCCAGGGCGAGCTGGGCACCGGCATCTTTGTCAATGCGGCCAGCGTCATCATGCGCCTGGGGGTCGCCACCACCATCCTGGCGGGGGCCAGCCTGATCGTCTCCGGACAGATCGACTTCATGCTGCTGTTTTTGTTCCTGCTGGTCATCACCCGTGTGTACGCCCCCTTCGACCAGAGTCTGGCCCTCATTGCAGAGCTGTTCGTGTCCCAGGTGTCTGCCGACCGCATGAACGAAATCTATAACACCCCCACCGCCGAGGGAGTGGAGCGTTTCCAGCCCAAGGGCCACGACATTGTGTTCGACCATGTGGGCTTCGCCTACGACAAGAAGAAGGTATTGGACGGTGTGAACTTTACCGCCCGGGAGGGTGAAGTGACCGCTCTGGTGGGACCCTCCGGCTCCGGCAAGAGCACCTGCGCCCGGCTGGCCGCCCGGCTGTGGGATGTTACGGAGGGCACCATCCGGGTAGGCGGCGTGGACATCTCCACCGTGGACCCGGAGGCGCTGCTGACCGACTACTCCATGGTGTTCCAGGATGTGGTGCTCTTTGACGATACCGTGATGGAAAACATCCGCCTGGGCAAGCGGGGCGCCACCGACGAAGAGGTGCGGGCCGCGGCGGAGGCCGCCAACTGCGGGGAGTTCATCCGCCGCCTGCCCCAGGGCTATGACACCCCCATCGGGGAGAACGGGGCGAAGCTCTCCGGCGGGGAGCGGCAGCGCATCTCCATCGCCCGGGCGCTTTTGAAAAACGCCCCCATCGTCCTGCTGGACGAGGCCACCGCCAGCCTGGATGTGGAGAACGAGACCAAGGTGCAGGGAGCCCTCTCCCGCCTGCTGGCCGGCAAGACGGTGCTGGTCATCGCCCACCGGATGCGTACCGTGGCCGGGGCGGACCACATCGTGGTGCTGGAAAACGGCCATGTAGCCGAGCAGGGAACTCCGGCGGAGCTGATGGAGCGCGGCGGCCTCTACCGCCGCATGGTGGAGCTCCAGAGTGAGAGCGCCCGGTGGAAGCTGAACGGAACAGAGGCATAGAACAGAGATGATTTCAATTCAGCATTCCCAAAGGCAATTTCTTATGGAAGGGCCGCGTATTTTCAACGGAAAGCAGAGAGCGTCCGGAAGAGTAAACTTTTACAGAGGACCGTTTCCTGGCGAGAACATCAAATCAAGGCGCGTTCACTTTGCATGTGTCTCTGGATTCTATTGTTCGGAATCGTCAAAGGCACCTGATTCTGTATAAACGAGGCGGTTCACAGGCGCCGCCCCAAACGTCTGAATCTGTGAGAAGAAACAGGCCGACAGGAGGGAAGCCACGTCAAAGGGACCAGTTGCAAAAGCCGCGATGACCTGACGCTGTTCCTCAATGCACAACTGTGATCGTACTTGCCGTGCTACCGTCCGGCAGCTGCGAAGCGCTGTACGAATCGGACTTCTTGGTGTTCCGCATCGTCAGCCGGAGGAGCGCGGTCTCCGCACCACGGAGATAGCTGAGCTGATGACCAGGGCCGCCAGACGACGCGACGGCAGCCCGCGGTTCACCATCCGTCCGATCCGGCAGAAATTGGCGGGCACTCCGCCAAACAGCCGCAGAACACCCGCGGGTAATGCCCCACGTGACTGCCTTTCGGCCGCTATGCGCCTTGCGGGATGGGCAGAGTTCCTCTCCAGGCGGTCCGGGACCGGTTTTGGACCATCGTTCCGCCGTTGCAGAGGCGTGTCTATTTGGCCATCTGCCGCCCGCTTGGGCGTTTTTCAAAGGCCGAAGGGAAAAGCGGCAGCAGCCCTTGGGTATTCCCCTCCCACACCGGCGGACCGGTCTCCCTGTACAGCGTCCCGCACATGTTCCACGGGGTTCTGAAGCGGGCGGCTGTTGAAAGCGAGGTTCCACGACCTACGCCGCGCATTCGCCACTCTGATATTTCAGTGTGGGATTGACCTTGGACACCTAGTCCCACGCCACACCATCGGCCCCAAAAGAGGCGGAAAAAGCCATGGAAAAAGTCCCGGCAAATGGTTCTGAAACCGAAAACAGCAGGAGGCTCAGATGCAGAAAATGCTTCTGAGCCTCGTTTTTTGTCCTGTATAGTTTGGGGTTCGGGACAGGCGGAAGTGCCTCCCGATCTGGTCCGAGCTTTTTGATGCCAAAAGCCGGGAAAACCAGCTTGATTGATCGCAAATCAGACAGTTTTGCGGTTGCGGAGGCGGACCTGTACAACGCCTTTCAGGTGATAAGCTGAGGCAGAATTCTCCATCCGATACACCGTGCTTTCCAAGTGTGTTTAGCCCCGAAATCGCCCACCCCCGGAGGTCGTGTCCACTCTACGGCGGCTTTTATCATTCCGGGGCAGGCTATGGGAAGCACAAGATCACAACGAAAGGAGGGGCGAACATCCTGCTAAATACCGGTTTTGGCGTCTTGCCGCTCTGCCCAGGTGACGCAGATCACTTCCTCCACAAAATTTCTATTCTTAAAACTATGGCGGACATCATAGCGGATGCCATACTGGCTTCAAACAGCAAACCGCAGTCTGTATAGGCCATATTTTCCTATACGGGCAGAGCAAAGCAGCCTCCGGTCGCACTGACACTCTGACCAGAAATGCGGCAGGCACACAGGGCAATCCGTCCCATCCAAACCCCTTACAAGTTGATTGGCTGCCGGATCAGAGAGGCAACCAGAATCCCAATTGCTCTATCAGCCGGGCCTTTTATGGGGAGCGGCAATATCTGAAATCTTTACGTTCATCGGCCGGCCATCTGCTTCAAAAAACACACAGCAAAAAACGCATAACGGACCGCCCGTTACAAGTTCACGTATACTACAGAAAACAAAAAATGAAACCAGACTTTGAACGGACTTTGGAGGGCTCTTAGTACTGCATAAGCTGCCTCCTGCAAGATAAAATAAAGAAAAATATTTGTAGGAGGTTATAGAAATGCCTGAGCGGACAATCGACCCGGCACAACTCGCATCATATACGGCACATCTGCGGAGGGAGGAGCGGAGCCCCGGCACCATTGAAAAGTATCTCCGGGATATCAGGGCCTTTGCCGGCTGGCTGGACGGCAGACCAGTTTCCAGGGAACTGGCTGCCGAATGGAGGGATCACCTGCTCTCTAAAGACTACGCCCCGGTGACCATTAATTCTATGCTGGCTGCACTTAACGGACTGTTTCATTTTCTGGGCTGGGACGAGTGCCGGGCAAAATTTTTGAAAGTCCAGCGCCGCCTGTTCCGCGACGCAGGCCGTGAACTGACCCGCCAGGAGTACGAGCGGTTGCTGGCCGCGGCAAGAGCGCGTGGGCAGGAGCGGCTGGCCCTGTTGATGGAGGCCATCTGCGCTACCGGTATCCGGGTGTCCGAGGTGCGGTATATCACCGTGGAGGCCGCCCAGCGGGGTCGGACCGAGATCTCCCTCAAGGGAAAAATTCGCACCATTCTGCTGCCGGGCAAGCTTTGCCGCAAACTGCTGAAATACGCCAGAAAACACAAAACCGTTTCAGGCGAGATTTTTCTCACCAGAAACGGAACCTCTCTGAGCCGCCGCCAGATTTGGACAGAGCTGAAACGGCTGTGCAAGTCCGCCGGAGTGGAATCTGCCAAGGTGTTTCCTCACAATCTGCGGCACTTGTTCGCCACCATTTTCTACCGGGCCTGCAAGGACATCGTGCGGCTGGCCGATGTGCTGGGCCACAGTTCCATTGAAACCACTCGTATCTACCTTGTGACCTCCGGAGCGGAGCACGCCCGGCAACTGGAACGTCTGGGGCTGGTTTCGTAGGTCAAAATCAACATTTTGTCACAAAAAATTTCAACGGCCCCTTTTTTCTTACATAAATTGCTTTTATTATAGCACGGTTTGAAAGGAACCGCAAGGGACTCCCCCCAATTGGGACGCACAAAATCAGGCCGGGAAAAAGGATTTTTCTCGGCCCTCTTTTCTCTGCCCCAACGAGGTCTGGAGCGTGTTTTAGAAGCGGATTCTCTCCTGAAATCATGCGCTCCAGGTCTTACTTTGCCCGCGGACGTATTCAAAATGTTGATTTCGTTGATAGGGGGAGGAGCAATGCAGAGAACAGGCGCGGTGTGTCAAAAGGCGGCAGCACCGCTGAAAGCAATCGGTGTAACGGTAAGTGAAGAGAGCATCCGGGCCTATTTGGAGGATCTGAATCACCGAGGGCGCCGGGAAGAGACCGTGCGGTTTTACGCCGCAAAACTGAAGACATTCTACGACTATCTGCCGCCTGACAAGCAAATCGTCCTGAATACTCTGGAGACATGGCGGCAGGCTCTGCTGGCAGAGGGATATGCCCCGGCCACAGTGAACACAAACATCTCCGCCGCTAACGGCCTGCTGGACTACTTGGGCCGCCGGGATCTGCAGCTGACCGGACAGCTGGAGACGGAAACGGCACCCCAGTCGGAACTGACCCGAACGGAATATCTGCGGCTGCTGTCTGCTGCCCGGGCGCTGGAAAAGGAGAGAACGTATCTTTTGGTGAAAGCAATTGCCCTGACAGGAGCCCATGTCGGAGAACTGCCTCAGATCACTGTGGAGGCCGTGCAGAGTGGACGCACACCAGCTGTCTCCGGCGGTGAGCAGCGGCGTGTCCAGTTGCCAAGGTGTCTGCAGGCAGAGCTGCTATCCTATTGTCGCCGGCAGGGGCTGACGGCAGGGCCGGTGTTCGTCACCAGAAGCAGGCGGCCCCTGCGGCGGACACAGGTGACGGGGGACATCCAGAGTCTGTCTGGTGCGGCCCGTGTAGCGCCGGAGAAGTGCAATCCCCGGTGCTTGCGAAAGCTGTATCTGGTCACCCAGGCAGAGATCGACCGCGGCGTGCGGCTGCTGGCGGAACAGGCTTACGACCGTCTGCTGGACACGGAGCAGCTGGCCGTCGGTTGGGATGAGCTGCCAGAACAGAAAAAAGCGGCCCAATAGGACCAGCGGATCCCGCGCCATCACCGCCGAGACAGGCCAAGTCGGCTCCATCACCCCCTCCGGGCGCGCCAACGTCAGCCGGGGCGGCGACCGGGCCTTCCACATTATGGCCGGCGACGGTTACCGGATTTTTAATGTGCTGGTAGATGGCGAGAGCGTAGGCGCTATCAGTCACTATACCTTTGAGAACGTGCGGGCCAACCACACCATCAAGGTGGTATTTAAGGCCACTCAGCCGATCGCCGATCCTGATAACACCGACGTGTCCAGCTGGTTGAATACCAGAGACCATACGGTTTATCTCGACGGATTCACAGGCGGCTCTTTCGCCCCCGGCCGGCAGATGACCCGGGGCCAGGCGGCGCAGATGTTCTACAACCTACTATTGGAAAAGAACGTGTCTATCACCGATACGTTGCACAGATGTTCCAGATGATATGTGGCGCGCCTCTGCTGTTATCCCTGGGCATCATACAGGGCTACTCCGACGGCGCATTTCAGCCCAATCGGGATATCACCCAGGCCCAATTCGCAGTGATCGCCATACGCTTTGCCAACGAGACGCCCGGTGGAACCAGCCTCTTCTCCGACGCGAACGAGGATGACTGGTTTTGTACCCAAGTGACCAGCGCCGCCCAGTACGGCTGGATCGGCGGATTTTCCGATGGTACGTTCCGGCCATATATTCTATCACCCGGGCACAGGTAACTGCTATCGTTAACCGAATGTTGGGCCGCAGCGCCAACACAGCGTATATGGACCGCCATACTGATGAACTGCGGCGGTTCTCCGATGTGGAAGGGACCCATTGGGCCTACTTATGGAGGCCACCAACGCTCACAGTTATGATATGGACAACGGCACAGAGGAATGGACTGGCCTCCTGTAAGCCAATGAGGCGGGAGGGAGCTTTGGCCCAATGTCATTAAATTCCGCTCCCGGTAGGACGCGCGGAGCATTTGGCTTGCCGGCAGCAGCCAAGCGCTGAGAGGCCCACGCCTACTTTGGACGGCCGGCGCCGAAGTGTTTTTAGACCCCAAACGGGCCAAGACTAGAAGGCTGCTGCGCTCCACTCCGCGCTATTTCATCGTTCCGGGTCACAATCCGGATCATACTTGTAGAGATAAAATTTAAGAGAAAATAAAATTTCCTTTATCATAGTTCCCTCTTTCGCTGCCGCCGGCAGGCTAGGGCACACAGGCCAAGTCCCAAAGCCAGCAGGACTGCGGCGGCCACCGCCTCCGCACCCTTGGGCACCCAGGGGCCGTAGCCGTCCCAGAGGGGGCGGAACGTGAAGGGCCGATCCAGAAGCCAGGAGCCCAGCACGGCCCCCACCGCCACGAACAGGGGAACGGCCTTCAGCAGCATGGCGATGTAGTTGCCGCTGTACTGGGAGAGAAAGGCCGTCAGCCCGGCGGCCCCCAGGGACAGGGCCAAAATCAGCCCCGCCAGCACCAGCAGATAGGTGCCGTAGGTCCAGTCGAACCAGGGAGTGCCCCACTCCCAGATGCCGTCCAGGCCGCAGGCGGCAAATTGCAGGGGCCCCTGGGCCAGGAACGGAATGACATAGACTGTTATATTCACCACCGCCAGCACCAGCGCAGAGAGCAGGGCAGCTCCCATCTGGACGTTCAAAACGGACCGCCCCCGCCGGGAGGCCCACTGCATGGGCCGGGTGTTCCGCAGCCGGTCCCGCACCAGGGTGGGGGAGAGCAGGAGCACGATGCTGAGTACGCACCATACCGCCAGATCCTTGCCGTACTCCTGAGTGGAGTATTTCACAGAGGACGGCAGCAGGGAATGGGTCATATCCGAGCTTGCCAGCTCCGCCTCCCGCCGGACCATGGCCTCCGGCTGGGCCAATTGCTGTCGGTTGGAGACAATCAGAGCGCGGTGATCCTCCTGGGTATCATAGGTCTCCAGAGTATCCGCCAGCGCCTCGATCCGGTACCAGTTGGTGCCGCCGTACACCCGGTAGAGCAGGGCCTCCACATCCATATCTGCCTGTCCATCAGTGTTGCGTATGCCGTTCAGGTAGTCCCCCCGAAAGGAGAGAAAAGATTTATAGTCCGTCAGCCCCGCTGCCGCAGCTTCCGGGATGGCGGTGATCTGTGTGTCAAAGGCCGTGATCTCCCCTGCCATCTGCTCGTCCAGTTCTGCCCGTTCTTCCGGTTCCAGGGTGGGGCCATACCGCTCCACCCAGTCGGAGGCCAGATCGAACTGGGCCTCCGACTGGGGACCGTTGCAAAAGTGCTCGATATAGAACTGTGGGAACATCCAGTAGTATACCGCCCCCAGCAGCAGGATGGCCGCCAGGATGCCGGGCCGCCAGATCTTCCGCAGCTCCCATTTCAAAAGTTCCATCAGGACACGTCCTTTCTGTCAAACCAACCGAGAGCCAACAGGACTCCGCCGCCCAAAAGCAGCAGGTTCAGCCCGCTTGCGATGGTCTCCTGCCAGGGGAGGACGGCGTTCAGTCCCAGCTCCGTGAACCAGGCGCTGCAGGAGAGCCAGACCGTTACCGGCTGGAAACAGGCAATCAAATAGGCCGCCCACCAGCCCAGCTCCCCCAGAACGGAGACCAGTCCCAGTCCGCCGAAGCACACCAGGCACAGCGCCAAGGCCGCCAGATAGGGGCTTCGCACCAGCGTGCCGCACACCGACGCCAGCAGGGAGAATACCGCCGTCAGCACCGCGCCCAGGGCTAGGGCAGCGGCCAGGTACTGACCCACCGTGAAGTCCCCCCAGGTGAGGAAGGGCCGGACCACCAGCATGTCCGAGAAATAGTTGAACTGGCTGGACACGCTGGCATTCCAGATTCCGCTGTAGTCGTACAGCAGGAAGTAGGGCACCAGGGTGCAGAACGCCAGCAGGCCGTACAGCGCCGCCGACGCCTGGAGAGCCGCCAGGACCTTCACCCGCCGTAGTTTCCGTCCCGTTCGGGAGGCGCAGGCCAGGCCCTCTGCGCGGTGCATCCCCTCGTAGCCCAGCAGATACAGCGTCCCCAGCATGGCCAGAATGGCGCTCTCGCCCAGGATAGCCCGAAACAGGGCGCCGAACAGGAACTGGTGGCTGCCATAGGTGGCCAGGCCGGCGTACAAATCCAGCGCCGCGTCAGTCTGGGCCAGGTGCTCCACCCGGCTCGCCAGCAGATCATATTTCCAGGTCATCCAGGTAACTGCCAGAGGGGATTTCTCCACCACACCGGCATAGAAATCCGAGAGTTCCCCGGTGTCATACGTCTCGAAAATGTCCTCCATCCCGGTGACAGATTGACGCAGCAAATCCCGGTTCTCTGTGGCGGGTATAGCGTCCAGCCCGGCAAGAAAGTCTTCATCAACCCGCTGGCCCAAGGCCTTTGCCGTTTGGGAAGTCTCGTTGAAGAACGCCCGGTCATAGGGGGAGAGCGTGGCGATCAGCAGCCCGTTAAAGGCCAGACACAGGGCCAGGAAGGCCCACAGGGCGGGCAGGCGGAAGAGCTTCCGCCACTCATAGACCGCCAGATTCATGTCTGTTCCTCCCGGTAGATGGCGAGAAACGCATCCTCCAACCCCGGCGTTACCGGCGTTCCATTGACAGGGGGCGTCTCGCAGAGCACCCGGAGCACCGGGCCATCCGCCCCCTGTCCTTCGCTGAGCAGGAACTGTCCCGGGGCCAGGGGCATCCCGGCAGGAAGCTGGAATACCCTGCCCTGGAACCGGGCGCAGATGCGGGCAGGGCTGTCGCAGCAGTAGAGGCGGTGATCCTTGAACATGACGATTTGCCCGGCGATGGTCTCAATGTCTGAGACGATGTGGGTGGAGAGAATCACGATCCGATCCTCAGCCAGCGTGTGGATCAAATTGCGGAACCGCACCCGCTCCCGGGGGTCCAGCCCAGCGGTGGGCTCGTCCAGGATCAGCAGCTTCGGGTCGTTCAGCATGGCTACGGCGATGCCCACCCGCTGGAGCATCCCGCCGGAGAACTTCTTCATTTTTTTGTCCGCAGCATCCCCAAGTCCCACTGTCTCCAGCAGGTGGTCAATGCGGCCGTCCGCCTCCCGCTTCGGGATGCACTGGAGGGCGGCGGCATACCGGAGGAATTGCCGGGGCGTGTAGCTGGGATAGTACCCGAACTGCTGGGGGAGATACCCCAGCAGGCCCCGGTATTCCGCCCCCAAGGCCCGGATGTCTTCTCCCTCCCACAGGATCTGTCCCTTGGTGGGGAACAGCAGGGTGGTGAGCATCTTGATGAGGGTGGTCTTGCCCGCCCCATTGGGTGCCAGCAGACCGTAGACGCCGGGAGTGAAGGTCAGGGAAATGTCCTCCAAAGCGGTGAACTTCCCATAGGTTTTCGTGACGTGCTCAACGGAGAGCATAGGAGACGCCTCCTTCCATCGGGCGCCGGCAGAAGCAGCGCAGTTCCAAAAGGTACAGAGTAATCCCGGCCGCGGCCAGCAGGCAGAACACTACGGTGGGATGGCCGTCAGCCACTCCGCCGTCCGGGGCCAGATCAGGGGAATCAGGCCCATCAGAACCCAGCCGGTCGGCGCCGCCAGCCACCCGGCAGGTCCCCGCAGCCGCTGGCACAGCAGGGAGAGAGCGCCATACAGAAACAGGCTGGCCAGAGACAGTGCCAGCATCCAGCCCAGGGGCATCTCCTGCCCGGTGAAGGTCCACAACAGCATATTTGCCGGGACACACACCAGTACGGACACCCCGCCGAAGCACAGCATCTGCAGGGCCGCCACCATCCGGGCGGAGACCTGGAAGGTCCAGGTCCACTCCCAAATGCCGGTCTGCAGGTTCTTCCAGGCAGTCAGCAGGGAGAGGGCGGCATAGAGCAGGGGAGAAAACAGGAACAGGGCCGGTGCCAAAGAGCCGGTGGAACCGGCCACAAAAAGCGCCGACAGCAGGCACAGGGCCCAGATCAGCAGGGACAAGGCCAAACAGTCCCCCACGCCAAACAGCAGCGCGCGGGGGCCGATGCGCTGCAAAACCTCCCGCAGCTCCCGGCCAAAGGCGACCCGGCGGGGCAGGCCTGCATCCAGAATCCGGGCAATGGCCCGCTGTTTTTCCGCCTCTGTGGGCATGGAAATTTTTTGATTATCCATCTGCTCCAAACTCCTTTCGCAGCCGCCCGATCAGGCGGTAGTATCTGGATTTCACTGCCGCCTCCGGCTCTCCCATGGCGGCAGCGATCTCCGGGAAGGTCTTTTCCCCGTAGATCCGCAGGCGGAACACCGCCTGCTCCCCGGGGTCCAGGCCGGAGACATAGCCTTCGATGGTCTCCAGCAGGGCCCGGTCATGGACGCGGGCCACAAAGTCCTCTGCTGCAGGGAGCTCCATTTCCTGAATAGGAATAGAGACCGGCCGGGCCTTCCGGCGGGTGTCGATGACTTTGTTGGCGGCGATGCGGTACAGCCAGGTGCGGAAGGACGCCCGCTCCGCCCGGTAGCCGGGCAATGCCCGCAGGACTGCGATGAAGACGGACTGGGTCAGGTCCATGGCGTCCTCCTTGCTGCCGGTCTGACGGTAGACGAAGCGGTAGATTTCGTCATAGTAGGTCTGGATCAGCTGCTCCGCCGCCTCCCGGGAGTTTCGCCGCTGGATAGCCCTGATCCATGTCTGTTCCCGCTCCATCGCCTCACCGCCTTTCACAGGTATATTCGTGTTTCAGAGTACCATCGTTTCAGGGGAATAAAAAGAATTTTTACAGGATTTGGGGCGGACGATCCCAAAAGCCCCCCACCTTTCGGCAGGGAAAGCATCGTCCCCGGCTATAGCCAGGGGCAGTTCCATGCGGAAGCCCGGACCCACTTTGCGCGGCCGGAGGGGCAGAAGAATTGCGTAAGGAAAACCCGCTCTGCCGGCCATCGGCATTTCGATGCTGTGAACAAAGGCAAAATCTACTCGTAATCAACAGCTTACGCATATTTTTCTGCACGCAGCCTCGTTGTGTTTCGGATATTCCCATCGGCCTCTGGAGCAGTATGGTATCATATTTGCTTCCATAACTCGTGAAGAGAAGAATCCCATGATAAGCAGATAGGGCAACCCGTATATTTTCTGGAAACCGGTGGCAATCCTACCATTGCGGGACCAGGATTCACAAGCCCACAGCGGCAGTTACCGCTGTGGGCTTTGCTGTCTCTGCCGTTCCTGTACAATGTTGGCATGAAATCATGCAAGGAGGCCCCCCTATGTCCGAACACAAACTGACACCCCTGCAAATACAGGCGTTTGCCCGTCACCTTCTGCTGGAGGAGAAGAGCGCAGCCACCATGGAAAAGTATCTTCGGGATATCCGGGCATTCGCCTGCTGGCTGGGTGATCGCGAAATCTGCAAGGAGCTGACCGCAGAGTGGAAAGCCTATCTGGCGGAGCAGGGCTACGCCCCCGCCAGTATCAATGCCATGCTCTCTGCCTTAAACAGCCTGTTGGCGTACCTTGATCTAAACGACTGCCGGGTGAAATTCCTGAAAATCCAGCGGCGGCTGTTCCGGGATGCCGGCCGGGAGCTGACAAAATCCGATTATCAGAGCCTGCTGGACGCGGCTTGCCGTCTGGGCCGGGAGCGGCTGGGCTTGCTGGTGGAGGCATCCGGGTCAGCGAAGTCCGCTATATCACAGTGGAAGCCGTGCGGCAGGGCAAGGCCGAAGTCTCCCTCAAAGGCAAAATCCGCGTGATCCTGCTGCCGGGGAAACTCTGCCGCAAGCTGCTCAAATATGCCCAAAAGCAAAAGACCGCCTCTGGTGCGATCTTTCGCACCAAAAGCGGAAAAGAACTGGGCCGCCGCCAGATCTGGGCGGAGATGAAGAGCCTTTGCAAATACGCCGGCGTGATGCCGGGCAAGGTGTTCCCCCACAATCTGCGGCACATGTTTGCCACCGTGTTTTACCGGGCCTGTCGGGACATCGTCAAACTGTCCGACCTGTTGGGCCACAGCAGCATCGAAACGACGCGCATCTATCTGCTGACTTCTGGCGCAGAGCACCAGCGAACGCTTGACCGGCTGGGGCTGATATCGTAATCACGGAATTATCATTCCGACACAAATAATCGCAAAAAACAATTTATCCTACATATCTGCAATTACATTTTATCACATAGGGCGCCTGCCCACAAGAGGGTTTTGCCTCTCCGGGCAGCAGAAAAAAGCCGGGGAAACGTTAAATTCTGTCCGGCCTTGGTTCTAATATCGTTTTTTTCGCCCGTGCAGATAGTACGGGCTTTTTTTGTGTCTTTTCCCTTTGACCCGCCAATCCCTTTCATATGAATCAGCGACGGAATGATAATTCCGTGACGAGGCAGCGAGCAAAGGGAAGCGGCAGGAACTGTTCAGTGAAGTTTCTCTAAGCCCGTCCGTCGACGAATAATCGCCCAAGCAAGTTTCGATTTGCATCAGGCAGGGAATTCGGGGCACGGAGGGGCCGTATGCGAGAATTTTTTGTGAATCGGCCGGATACGGCGGCCATGGAACGACTTCTGGGAAGCCACGCCAGCGATGCCGCCGGTGTGGCTGTGCGTCTTGCATGGCAGGCGGGACTGCTACGGGATGAGATCACGAACCTGACTTGGGATCAGGTGGATTTTGAACGAAATCAACTCCAGTTGCCAGCTCGGACGATTCCCATTACTCAAATGCTGGCAGATTACCTGCGTTCCGTGTACAGAAAATGGACATTTCTCACCGGGAATTCCACAAATAACTGCGTGATCTGCTCTGATCGCTACCATAAGCAAATGCAACCCCAGGCAATCTCCCGGATAGCGCGCAGGGTTCTTGACGAGGTAGGGCAAACGAACGTGCGTCTGGTCGATCTGCGCCATGACTATATAATTCGACAACTGGAACAACACGACTGGTCCTATGTGGCTCGTATCACCGGTATGGAGATCCGGTCTTTACAATTGCATTTTGCCCAGTATCTGCCGAACGGAAGAGCTGGCCCCAAGCATAGTGAGAAGTCCGGGGACATCGATGAGTTCAAGCTGTGGAAGATTTTGCAGGCGGAAAAAGACACTCCTGCCGGCTTGGTACTCTGGCTTACTTGGAGCATGGGGCTGACCGCTAAAAACATTGTGTCCTTGACTTGGGATCAGGTGGATCTGGAGAAGAATCTGATTCACCTGCCGGAAGGAGAGGTACCGCTGACAGCGGCAGCCAAAAGAATATTGGCAAAGCGGCTCCAGAAGCGGACGGAGGATCTCCATGTCCTGCTCTCCGCCGAGTCAAAAAAACCCATGGACGTTTCGCGGGTGTCTAGGATCACAAGAACCGCCCTGATCCGCGGCGGCATGGAGAACTGGACGTTGCGAGATCTCTGGACCAGATACGAAAAGAGCAATTGGGAACAAAAGATCACAGAGGCGATTCGCCGCAGTGGCCCTATCACACGCAGCCAGATCATGGAATTATATGGCCAGACCAAATCCGCTGCGTATCAGCGGCTGCGTGCCATGCTGGATAAGGGTCTCCTGGTCCGCGTGGGCTATAAATACTACTTACCGGATTCCGTAGTTCCGCCGGAACGACAGCAGGAAGCCCTCTACGAATATCTGAAGAAGGAGGGCTTTGCCTGTCGGAAGGACATCACCACCGCCCTGCAGATTGAAACCGAGCAATGCTCCGCGCTGCTCAAGCATGAAGTAGATTCTGGAAACCTGATTAAAGTCGGCCAGAAATACTATCTGAAAGAATCGTAGCCTGTTGGGCAATGCATCCCACATAGCAGAAGAAAGATGCCGTGGCAGCAGAGAATCTGTTTTCACGGCATCTTTCTTTTTGCCCCTATGAGGAGACCTGCCGGAATCGCCCCTTTGTTTGGGAACTTTTTCATCGGTTACACTTGCTTTTCATGGCAAGCGCAAGAAATCCAGTAATTATTTCACTTTTTTAACAAAACCCGGCAAATCGTAGACAGCAGCATTCTCCTGGGGTAAAGTGAACGCGCAGAAAGGAACTTCTGTGGTCCGCTCTGGGCCGGAGCAACGGGAAGAGACACCCCTGCGCATATGAAGCCGGTCCGGAGATTGGACCTCAAAAGCTCTCTGCAAATCTTTTAAAGGAGGAGAAATCCGAATGAAGAAATTTCTTTCACTGGTGCTTGCTCTGGTGATGACCATGTCTCTGGTCACTGTCAGCGCGGGCGCCAAGGACTTCACGGACGGCAGCGAGATCACCTACAAAGAAGCTGTGGATGTGATCTCTGCCCTGGGTGTTGTCGACGGTTATTCCGACGGCGACTTCCGTCCCGATGATGTCCTGACCCGTGGCGCGGCCGCCAAGATCATCTGCAACCTGATCCTGGGCCCCACCACCGCCTCCGCGCTCAGCGCAGGCACCGCTCCCTTTAAGGATGTTCCCGTGACCAACACCTTCGCGGGCTACATCACCTACTGCTCTCAGCAGGGTATCATCAGCGGCTATGCTGACGGCACCTTCCGTCCCACCGGCACCCTGAGCGGCAACGCGTTCATGAAGATGCTGCTGGGCGCTCTGGGCTATGACAGCTCCATCGAGGGCTACACCGGCCCCAACTGGACCGTGTCCGTCATCAAGCAGGCCGTGGGCATTGGCCTGGACGACGGCAACGACGAGTTCGTGGGCTCCAAGGCCGTGACCCGCCAGGAGGCTGCCCTGTATGCGTTCAACATGCTGCAGGCCACCATGGTGGAGTATGACCAGCAGAACACCATCGTTGTGGGTGACATCACCATCAACACCACTTCCAGCCGTTCCGATGTGGAGAACAACGGCAAGAGCGACAAGTACATCAATTCCGATGGCAAGATGCAGTTTGCTGAGAAGTACTTCACTGATCTGAGACTGGATGACAGCGGCGAGGATGACTTTGCTCGCCCCTCCAACGTCTGGACCCTGAAGTCCGACGAGATCGGCACCTATGCCAAGGATGCTGACGCCACCTACACCACTAAGGTGGAAGTGGGAGACATCTACAAGGATCTGGGCCTGAACAAGACCGTTGCCAAGGACGATGTCTCTGTGTATGTGGACGGCGTTTCCTCCAAGGATCACCCCAACATGAAGGATCAGCTGCCCGTGGCCATCAAGAAGGGTGACGATGACACCAAGTTCGGTGCCAACGGTGTGTTGACCGAAGTCTTCTATGACGAGGATGACGGCACCGTCACTATCACCGAGGTCAACACCTATGTGGGCCAAGTGAGCAAAAACGTGGCCGCCACTTCTAAGAAGGACGCCTATGTGGTTGTCTCCACCTTGGATGTCGTGCCCTCCGAGAGCGGCAATCTGGAGTTCGAGACCAACGAGGAGTTCGAGGAGGACGCCTATGTCCTGTACACCTACTCTGAAGCAGCTGAGGAAGTGAAGTCGGTTGCCGCAGCTGAGGAAGTCTCCGGCACCGTGACCAAGGTTATCAACAAAGCCTCTGACGATGAAAATAAGGGGCTGACCATTGCTGATACCGCTTACAAGACCTCCAGGACCGTTTCCGGTGAGCTGCTGGGTGACGTGAGCGTGAAGAACGACTACACCGTCTACCTGGATGCCTATGGCTATGTCATTTACATCGAGGAAGAGGAACTGACCGCTCAGGACTATGCCCTGGTGCTGGCCACCGCCAACAAGAGTGACTTCGTCGGCAAGAAGGCCGAGCTCCTGTTTGCCGACGGCACCACCAAGGTAGTCACCACCGAGAAAGACTACAGCAACGATATTGCTGACAACACCATTGTTACTTACAAGGTGGATTCCGACAATGTCTACACGCTGAAGGAAGTTTCCTCCAAGCAGGACAAGGGTGGCTATAACAAGACTGTAAAAGAAACCGATATTTCCAACTTCGTTCTGAAGAACGACAAGGCCAGCATTAATGTGGACGGCACTGCCGTGACCGCCAACTCCAAGACCCTGTTTGTGGTTCAGGATACCGAGGACACCGACGAGTACACCGCCTATACTGGCATCAAGAACGCACCCAGCATTACGGCTGCCAGCGGCAAGGATCGTCAGGTCGACGTGTACTACTTCTGCAAGAACGGCAGCATGGTCACTGTCATGTTCATCATGCCCGAGTCCAAGGTGGACGTGGAGGACGACAGCTCCAAGATGCTGTTCCTGGCCGGCGAGTCTGTCTCCGATCTGATTCACGACGCGGATGACGACTACTTCGAGTACAATGCTGTTGTCAACGGCGAGATCACCACTGTCAAGGTGGCCGAGGAGCTGGGAGATGGGCTGAACGGCCTGTACAAGAGTTTCTCCACCAATAAGTACGGCGTCATCACCAAGGTGACCCGTTACGATTCCTTTGACAACACCACGGATTCCAAGCAGGCTGTGAACGGTGGCACCGGCGTTGACAAGCGTTCCGGCGACTACACCGTCATTCTGGATACTGCGGATGACAACTGGACTGTCAGTGTGGATGATGACGCCGCCTTCTACACCGTCGACAAGAAGGGCAACATCAGCACCGGCTCTTACCGTTCCGTGGTGAAGGACAACAACGATAAGGTCTATGCTGTAATCAGCGACTATCTGGTGCAGTCCCTGTTCATTGAGACCGTTGAGGACGATGAGAAGGACAGCGGCAAGGTGGAGATCCCCTCCAATGTGGTAGTGGACATCTCCGATCTCAACAGCATGACGGTCACCTACCGCACCGGCACCGATAAGCCCAACGCCATGGATGCCGTGGAGTACCTGAAGACCGCCCTGGCCGACAAGGGCTATGAGGTCGGTACAATTAAGAACAACAGCGGCACCTATGAGTTCACTCTGAATGATGTGGAAGGCGCTGCGAAGTTCAACTCCAGCACTGGAATCATTGAGGGCTATGCGGTCTCCATCAACGGCTCTGCCAAGCTGCTGAACAAGACCACTCAGATTCAGAATCTTGGTCTGAAGTCCGGCCTGTATGTAGCAATCACTGATGACGAAGGCAATGTCACCTACGAGAAGATTGCCAGCAATTCTAATGCCATTAAGGATGGCTACCAGTATGAAGATGGCTTCTACAAAGTTATCAAAACTGTTGCCAAGACTGGTACTTTGAACGATGATAGCAGCATCACCGTTGCCATCTCCGATCTCGACGCCAACGACCTGTACATCAAGTCCGGTGAAGAGGTCGAGATCGAGGTCACTCTGATCGCTCAGGCCGACACTGACTTTACACTGAACAAGGGCATCAATGTTGACACAGTTACAAGCAACAATGGCGGTGCTCTGACCGGCGATGTGAAGAACGTCTCCCTGTGGGATGCTGGCGATATCGCTCCCAAGTCCAGCGGTACTGCGGACTCTCAAACCCTGACGGTTAAGATTTCCGACAGCACTCCGATCACCAATGACATCACTCTGACTGTCACCCTGGCTGACGCCAACGCCTGAGATTCTCTTCGGTATATCAGCATTTCTTTATAACGAAAGCCCCCACTCTGAAAAGAGTGGGGGCTTTTGCTCATTTTAGTCCCGGGCACAGGTAGTCAGCCCAGAAACAAGCAGGAACTATTTTTCTGAGAAAGCCGCCACGCCGCCCCGGCAGAAACAGCCCATAAATCCAGACGCGCAAGCGTCCATCTTCCCAACAGCCGCGGCCTCCAGGAATATTCCTGGAG
>ENA-OPSX01000566-OPSX01000566.1-human-gut-metagenome-genome-assembly--contig:-NODE-566-length-20804-cov-22.357029_pt1 | contig 20804 bp, 24 predicted proteins | sample MGYA00241462_ERZ501916 | MGnify/ENA primary metagenome ERZ501916 (study PRJEB25962, sample SAMEA2042113) | human gut metagenome | biome: human gut; feature: human-associated habitat; material: faeces...
ATGGATTGATGGCCATCATCCGGGATACCTATGAAATGGATCCCTACAGCAATTCCCTGTTCCTTTTTTGTGGGAGACGCTGTGACCGGATCAAGGCACTGCATTTTGAAAAAGATGGCTTCTGCCTTCTGTATAAAAGACTGGATAACGGCCGTTTCCAGTGGCCAAGGAATTCCTCCCAAGTAAGGAACCTTACCCGGCAGGAATACCGCTGGCTCCTGGAGGGGCTTTCTATCGACCAGCCCAAGGCGATCCGCCCCGTGAAAAAGAAGGACTTCTAATTTTTGTGCAAAAGGGAGAAAATTTTTTCTGCCCTTATGCATCCGGAACAGCTCCATGGGGAACTTATCCACATGTCGACAGAGCCGCTGCGGCGATTGGAGGATAACCGTCTCTGTTTTTCCGGACTCGCTGTCTTTATGTGGAAAACATGCTGTTTTTCATGGAATAGGTCCTGTTGAAGCCAGCGGTTTTCCACTTTTTCGCTTCGTCAGAATGACGGAGACCGTGCGGTGGGAAATTCGCTTCCCTGCGGGATTTCTGGTATAATGGGAACCAGGAAAAGAAAGGTGGTACCCGATGCCGCAGTCAGAAATGGAAGCGCTCATCAAGCTTCAGAAAGAGACAATTGAATCCCTGCGCCAGCTGGTGGACAGCCAGCGGCTTACCATCGAACAGCTGACGAAAAGCCATGAGGAACAGACCGCTCAGCTGAACCAGACGATTGCGAACCTCAACGAAACGATTGAGTATCTGAAGAAAAAGCTGTTTGCGTCTTCCAGCGAAAGGACGAAAACGGATGTGTTCCCCGGACAGATGGATCTGTTCAATGAAGCGGAAGCAGAGGCGGACCCTTCCGTTCCGGAACCAACGCTGGAGGAGGCTGTCAGCGGGTATAAAAGCCAGACAAAGAAGGCGAAAGCCACCAGGGAAGAGATTCTGGCGGGACTCCCTGTAGTGGAGGTTCCCTGCACGGTGCCGGATGAGGATAGGAACTGCCCATACTGCAATACCCCGATGGAAGTCATCGGTAAAAAAGTCGTCCGTGAAGAACTGCGGATCATCCCGGCAAAAGTGGAACGGATCCAGTATGTCCAGGAAGTCCTTGGCTGCCCGGAATGTAAGAAAGACGGCGCTTCTGTTATCGTTGGAGCCGAAACACCGAGTCCCTTGCTCAAGCACAGCCTTGCTTCTCCATCCACTGTCGCTTATGTGATGTACCAGAAGTATATGAACAGTATCCCGCTCTACCGTCAGGAGGCGGACTGGAAACAGCTGGGCGTAAAGATTCTGAGGGCAACGCTGGCAAACTGGGTCATTCGGTGCGGCATGGACTATATGGGGCCGGTATATGAGCAGCTCCGCCACCATCTACTGGAGAGGGACATCATCCATGCGGACGAAACGCCCTGCCAGGTGTTAAAGGAGAACGGGAAAACGGCACAGTCCAAGTCTTATATGTGGCTGTATGGGTCTGGGAACGACGGGCTGCCGCCGATCCGCTTGTACGATTATCAGCCCAGCCGGGGCGGATACCATGCGGAGGAGTTCCTGAAAGGATTTTCCGGATACCTTACCTGCGACGGCTTCGGCGGCTACAATAAACTGAAAGATGTCATCCGGTGCGGCTGTCTTGCCCACATGAGGCGGTACTGGCATGACGCACTTCCTGGGGAATCGAAGAAGACCCCGGATAAGACTCCTGCAGAGATTGGCTTTGATTACTGCAACCAGTTATTCGAACTGGAAAAAGAGTATGTGGACCTTGATGCGGAGACCCGGAAAACGAAGCGGCTGGAGACCGAGCCTCCCATATGGAAGGCTTATTGGTCATGGCTTGAAACCGTCAACCCAGTGGGAGGAAGCCGTCTTGCCAAAGCGGTGACCTATGCAAAGAACCAGAAGCCATACATGGAGAACTACCTGTTGGACGGAAGGTGCTCCATATCGAATAACATCGCAGAAAACATCGCCCGTCCCTATGCGGTAGGACGGAAAAATTTCCTGTTCCATGATACCGTAAAGGGTGCTCAGGCCAGTTCCATCATCTACAGCCTGGCGGAGACTGCAAAACTTAACAATCTGAACATCTACGCGTATCTGGAGACCGTACTGCTCTATATGCCGGACTACAAAGATGAGCCCGAAGGTATAGAAGAGCTGATGCCCTGGTCAGAAATGATACAGCAGAGATGCCGGATCAAATCAAAAAGTTGAAGTTGGAACAGTTTGCTTTAACTATAGCTGGATGCTTTACAAAAAGATAGCCATTATTTTATTGAGCGCTTACCTTAAATAAATATTATTACTGTAGAATGTAGTTTCTTGAAAGTTAACATTACATGTATTTAATGTTATCAGATCAAACACAAAATGATCAAACTCACATTCTTGAAAATTGACTTTGGAATCAATAAATGTTGATTCACTAAAAGATACCGTTTTTTTGAAGTATCCCAAAATGGAGAAGTCTTTGAGAAATATGCATTTTTTAAATTTTACCTCGGCATTTAAAACAAAAAAATTCAAATCCAGTGGACTTATAAAAATACATTCTTCAAATTCTATACTTGTTAGTTCTTGCATCTTATCTCGTGCAGGTAGTATTATATCGTTAATAACTCTGTTTTTGAATTTGTTATTACCATCACAAAGTTCCAATTTCTCAATTTTTGAAAAGCTCCTCGTATTTGTCGAATCATCATAGTAATTAATACAGACATTATAATCCTCTAACACATTTGAGTCGGTTTTGTTTCTATCCATGCTAACACTTTTAACTCTTTTCATATATTTACCTCCAATCGTTCAGCGAAGCAATTATTTAAATTTTTGAATAACTTATTTTTGCTGTTTCCCTTTTTGTTCCAGCAACTTTATGCTTTCCAAATAATCCTTTTCCACACTGCTGAGCGTTTTGGCTTTATACTTTTTATACTCGGTCTGAGCCTTTTCCATCGCCTGCAAATAACTGACTGTGCCATTTCCGGTTAGAAGATTTTCGCCTGTGGAAGTTAAAATCCCATCCAGATGCTTTACCCAATCATCCATTGTCATAGGAATTTCCCGCTCCGCCTGTCTTTCCGCAAAATCAAGATATCCCGACACCAGTTGCCCCATTGCCCGCAGTTCTTTCTCGTCCAAATAGTTCTTTGCAATCTTCGCTTCACGGAGTGTTGGCTGGTCTCCCGAAAATGACATCAACCCCATGAAGTCTTTTTCGGCATCTGCACGATGGTAAATCACCTCTGCCGCTGTTTCTCCGGAAACAGCATAGTGAATTTTGTTTTGTACTCTCTTGAAAAACTGAATAGAAACCTCCGCTTTTGGATCATAGTCCGTGCTTGTTGCATAGATTTCCAGCACCTGACGATAAAACACCTTTTCTGATGCCCGGATATCACGAATCCGTTCCAACAGCTCTTTGAAGTATCCACCTCCGCCCAGTTCCTTTAGGCGGTTATCATCCATCGCAAAACCTTTTTTGATGTATTCTTTTAAGATGTTCGTTGCCCAGATACGAAACTGCACACCACGCTGTGATTTCACACGATAGCCTACCGATATAACAACGTCTAAATTGTAATAATCGATTGCTCTTTCAACCTGTCTGCCGCCCTCAATTTGAACTGTTGCAAATTTTGCAACGGTTGACTCTCGTGACAGTTCTCCTTCTTCAAAAATGTTTTTTATATGTCTTGAAATTGTGGACTTATCCCTTGCAAATAAATCTGACATCTGATCAAGAGACAGCCATACTGTTTCATCGTGCATATTGACATCTATTTTCGTCAAACCATCTTCGGTCTGATAAATCAGTATTTCTCCATAATTGTCCACTGTGGCACTCCTCCTGTTATTCACAATTGCTATATCCGTTTTTACTCTTCGCCAGAGATTGTTCCTGCCAATTCGATATATTCCTTTAGCTTTTTCTGCAGCAGCTTCTTATCAATCAGCTTCAGATTATATTCAGAGACCATAGTTGGGGATAAACTGCGGCTGAGAGCAAATTCTACAACCTCATCATCCTTGCTTGCACAGAGTATAACACCTACGCTCGGATTTTCGTTATCTTTTTTCATTTCACGGTCAAGAGCTTCAAGATATAGATTGATCTTACCAACATATTCCGGCTTAAATTCCCCGATTTTTAGTTCAAATGCTACAAGGCATGAAAGTCCTCTGTGGTAAAAAAGCAAGTCGATATAGTAGTCGTGATTTCCGACCTGCACACGGTATTCTTCTCCGATGAAAGTGAAGTCCTTACCAATTTCAAGAATAAAATCTTTCAGATTTCGTATAATAGACTTCTGCAAATCACGCTCAGAAACAGTATCCGGCACATCAAGAAAATCAAGTACATAATTATCAAGAAAAACATTTCCTGTTGCTTTTCTTGATTCTTCAATGGCAGGTGTCAGTGGTTTCTGTGACAACATATATCTTTCGTAATATCCGCTGTCAATCTGTCTCTCTAATTCTCCTTTTGAAAGACGCTCTTTGATGCACATATTCATATAAAATATGCGTTCGTCCATAGTCTTACACGCAGACATAATTTTGAGATGGTTTGTCCAGTTCAATTGTGTCACCAGTGGCGACACTTTTTCGTAGTCTTTGTAAAGCTCATAAAACTGCTTCATTCTGTAAAGTCCGCGGCGATTGAACCCTTTTAAGTCAGGGTAATTCTCCTCAAAAAAGTCTGCAAGTTTCTGCACAAATGCATCGCCATATTCAGCATTTTCAGACTGTACACTAATGTATTCACCTATATCACGATACATTAAAATCAATTCCTCATTCACTTTGCGGTACGCACGTTCTTTGGCAGACTCAATAATCTCAACAATCTTTTCAAATTGCTCACTGTAAGGTATCAAATCACTCATAATATAGTTCCTTTCCAAATAACCGTTTTAAATTTCAATCTCTCTTTACATAAGTAAGTTCAATATCATAACCAAGTGCTTCCAGCATCTGCACAAAAGTCTTGTTCACGACACCATCCTGCTTTTTAATAATGCGGTTGACATATGGGCTTGTCGTTTTAATCTTCTCTGCAAGCTGTGCCTGTGTCATGCCGCGCTCTATACATTTTACCTTTACATCCACTTCTATATTGTTTTTTATCATACAATTCTCCTCTGTCTGCATTACCTTTATAAAATTACACAAATCAGATAATTTATTATACCATGATTCTTTGAGTTTTTCAATGCATTCCAGAAAAATAAGCACCCCGCTTTCCCGCAGAGTGCCTACTGTCTTGATTCTATTTGACTATCCTTTAATCTCAATCTGAATCCCTGATTTAAACAGGAAATCCAAGTGATCATCATACACCGTTATTTTCTCAATCAGTTTACGCACCAGATGTTCATCGTAGGCAGTAACTCGTTTCGGCTGCGATTTGAGATATTCAATCATCTCCTGAATCCGTTCCTTTCCTGCCTTGTAATTTACATTGGCCGCCATCGCTTCTTCCTGCTCCCTTTGCAGGGCATAAATTTTATCCACCACCTTGGAATAATCTTCTGATGCTGCCGTCATTTTTACAAGGAGCGTCTGCTGTTTTTCAATCTGCTGTTTGATGCGCTCCAGTTCCTCAATGTGGGCATTGCCAACTACCTCTGAGATATTTGTTTCCAAAACCTTAATGGCTCTCTGCTTGCCGCCCAGCACCTTATTGATTGCTTCCAGCACCAAATTCTGAAGCTGTATCTCTGACAGCGTTCTCGCTGGACATTCCACTCCCGGAGCATTTAGTCTTGTCACGCATCTCCAGACAATCAGCTTTTTGCCGTGATTATTCCAATGGGTTCTGCGGTACATATCTCCGCAATGCCCGCAAAAGACAATGCTGGACAAAGCATACTTGCTGCTATACACCCGTCTTTTCCCGTTCATTCCCTGCCGTATATTTGCCCTGCGCTTCATCTCTTCCTGCACTCTTGCAAAAAGTTCCCTTGGAATAATCGCCTCGTGGTCGTTGTTCACATAATATTGAGGAACGGTTCCATCATTGGCAACTCTCTTTTTGGTAAGGCAGTCCACTGTATAGGTTTTCTGAAGAAGGGCATCACCCATATACTTTTCATTTGTCAGAATTTTCTTTAAGGTGCTTGCATGCCACCTTGGATTGCCTGCCGCGGTAAGAACCCCATCCGCTTCAAGACCTGCCGATATTTCCTTGTAATTTGCCCCCTCAAGGTACTCCCTGTAGATTCGCTTTATGATTTCCGCTTCCTCCGGCACGATTACAAGATTTTTTTCTGCATCCTTGGTGTAGCCTAAAAATCGGTTGTGGTTGACCTGCACAATGCCCTGCTGATAGCGGAACTGAATCCCCATCTTAACGTTCTGCGATAAGGATTCGCTCTCCTGCTGTGCAAGGGAAGCCATGATGGTAAGCAAGACCTCGCCTTTGGAATCCATCGTGTTGATATTTTCTTTCTCGAAGAAAACGGAAATGTTCAGCGCTTTCAGCTGCCGGATGTATTTCAGGCAGTCGATGGTATTTCTTGCAAATCGGCTGATGGATTTTGTAATAATCATATCAATATTTCCGGCTTTGCATTCTTCTATCATACGGTTGAACTCATCACGCTTTTTGGTGTTCGTGCCTGATATGCCGTCATCGGCAAATATGCCCGCCAGCTTCCATTCCGGATTATTTTGTATGAACAGGGTATAATGCTCGATCTGCGCTTCATAGCTTGTTGCCTGTTCATCGCTGTCCGTTGAAACACGGCAGTAGGCGGCCACTCTTAATTTTGCTTTTTCTTCTGCCTTGACTTCCTTTGCTTTTCGGTTTAATCTCGGCGGAAGTATCGTTACACTTCTTTCTGCCATCAGAACCACTCGCTTTCTATCATGCTGTAAGCATACTCCGCCTGTTTGAAAGGATCATCAAACATAATCTCATTTGATTTCAGGCGAAACTTGGTGGGGGAGAGTATCGGCAGGTCCTCTTCGACTTCCCGTACCCTTCCCAGCTTAACAGCACGATGTTTTCTTTCTTCCTGTGCTTTTTTGTAAATTTCCTCGCTGATAATCGCAGGGTAATAATCCGTACCCATATATTTTTTGTTTTGGAGCATCCGGCCTGCACTGCCGTGATAGGTATCAATTCCGGCTTCAAGGGCGGCTGTACGCAGTGCTTTGCCGCTGATGTATCCATCAAACAGCTTTTGCACCTTGGCGGCCTTCTCCTTGTCAATGCTGGCTTTTCCGTTTTTGATTTTATAGCCAAACAATGTCGTTTTCATGGAACCACCATCCTTTCTCTGAGCGTAATGCCGCAGTTTAATCGAAAGCCAGCCTCGTCCCTTGAAAAGATAATCACACCGTTGACAAACCTTTTGAAAACCTCCTCATCATAGACCGTATGCATTTCCGCTTTGCAGCAGTATGCATACAAATCTCTTGCCGCTGCAAGATAGGTAGTCCCTCTCTGCTGATTGTGAAGATAATCTTCCCGCACCTGAGCCAGCGTCCGCAGTTCCTGTTCGATATCTTCCATGCTTCGGCTGAATATTTCCTGACTCAGCAGATTCTTGTGGAAATGCTCCCGCAGGAGCTTCTCACGTTCTTTAATCGCTTTCTGCTGGTTTTCAAATTCGCTCTGCTTTTCGGTATTCATGTAATTCATATTTTCGTCCAGCCCCTCCAGCAAAGGTGTCAGAACCTCTTTATATCCAAAGACCAGTTTATTCATCATCGTGGTAAATGCCGCCTTTATCGCATCATCCCTAACGTACAGCATAGGGCATTTGGTTTTATCCTCCAGATGGGTGCCGCAGGTCCAAGCAATGTACTCTCTCCTGCCTGTGTAATGCGTTCTGCGTTTCATGATTGCCCCGCACTCACCGCACTTGATAATGCCGGAGAATGCATATCGCTTGTTATACTTCTGCGTACTTTTCTTGATGTTCTTCTCATCGGCTCTGCGCCGCGTTTCCTGTTCCGCCAGTTCAAACATCTCATGGCTGATAATCGGCTCGTGATGGTTACGGCAGTAATACTGCTGTTCCTCTCCATTATTGGTATGCCTTGTAAAACGGTCATCCGTATAGGTCTTTTGAAAAATTGCATCGCCTGTGTATTTTTCATTTTTCAGCATTCCGCGAATCGTTGTGGAATGCCACTTGCCGCCCTTTTTACTCTTGATGCCCTCTTCCGTCAATTCTCTGGCAATCTGCGCTGAACCTTTTCCGTTGATGGTATCATTGAAGATCCTTCGGACAACCTCTGCTTCTTCCGGCACAATCCTCATCTCACCGCCGTCATTGATATAGCCATAAGGGGGATAGCTGATAACATAAGTGCCCTGTTCAAAGCGTTTCTGAATCGACCATTTGTTGTTCTTGGAAATGGAATGGGATTCTTCCTCCGCCATACTGCTTAGAATAGAAAGAATCAGTTCGCTTTCCATCGTCATGGTATTCAGATTTTCCTTTTCAAAATAGACATAGACACCATGCTCAATCAAAAATCTGACCATCTCAAGGCAGTCCACCGTATTTCGGGAAAATCGGCTGATGGATTTTGTGATAACCAAGTCAATTTCTTTTCTTTTACAGGCATCCAGCATAGCTAAGAGCTGCTTTCGTTTTTCCATTTTTGTGCCGGATATGCCCTCATCATAATACAGCCCCACATACTGCCACGCTGGATTGCTTTTGATGTAGGTTTGATAATGCTTCTTCTGTGCCTCCAAGCTTTCCAGCTGTTCATCACTGTCCGTAGAGACACGGCAGTAGGCGGCAACCTTCAGCTTCTTGTTCTCTTCTTCCTCTTTATTGAAGATTTTTGTAACCTTCGCCACTGATAACACCTCCTTCGTCAGTGTGACATATTACCGCTTACCCCTTGAAATAGCAACGATTTTACGCCATGATTGATGCCAGTTCCGGGGAGAATATTTCAAGATTTAAAGCCGAGATTTTGTCAAATTCAGCCAGTGAAATCATACCTTTCTCAAGCATATTTTTCAGCATCTGCTGTGCCATCATATAATCAAATTCGTTCTGCATCTGTTCTTCCGAAATGGATTCTGTCTGTACCTCATATTTCTTCATTTCCATAATTGTCCTCCGCTTCCGAGGTCAATGCCTCTAACAGGGAAAGGACAGAAATGTACGATTTAAGAACCAAAAAGACAAAAAAATAATGCCCGCCAAGGAAGTCAATCCCCAGCGGGCATTCAGTCACAATAAGATTTATTTCAGCATTTCATTTACCCGATTTTGAATCACGGAATAGTTATAGCCTGCGGCTGTTAATTGCTGTTTGCGTTCTGCACCGTTCCCCCATTTCCCTTGTATAACCTCTTTTGCAATCTCATCAATTGTTTTTGATGGGGTACTGGTTCCAGCCAAGATTTCATTTACTCTTTTCTGAACAGATTCATAATCATAACCGGCCGCTGCCAATCGCTGCTTGCGCTCCGCACCATTTCCCCAATCACCGCGAATAACCTCTTTTGCTATCGCATCCATTGACTTGAGAACAGACGAAACTCCTGCAGCGGGGTATACTGCATTTCCTGATTCATCAAACACCTTATAACCAGCATTGGAGTCAGCACATTTCTTGGCATTTGCAAGACTATGGAACGCTCCTTTTTGAGATTTGGCATCCGGCCATGTCTTTCGCACACGATACCAGCAGGAATCATTTGGTGACGGAGTCTGCTGAGATGAACCAAGTGCCGCTGTTACCTTTGCTGCAAGATCACCAAGCCTTGCAAACAGCCAGTTTCCCGGACAGCTTTTGTTGGCAAACCAGCGATGCACGGTAAGTACCATCTCATCCGGCTTCGGATTATAATTTAAGGACGTGTTCTTATCGGCAAACCACAGAAGTTTCTTCTTGCCGTTTCGCCTGCAGATGTCCGTGCAAAGTCTGACCAGAGAATCATAAACTTTGCTGTTCATCGCATACGGCTCTGTTCTGTCACTGGCGCACTCAATCGTGACTGCTCTCTGGTCGTTGGCATTGCTGGAGGAACACCAAGAGCGGTTCTTCTCCTCCACACATAAGGACACCCTGCCGTCCGTACCGATGCCGTAATTGCAGCTTGCCTCACGTCCTGCCGGGAAACAAGCGCAGATGCTCTCTGCGGATAACTGTCCCACTACACAGTGCGGAGTAATGCGGTCAATGGAATGGGTTCTCTGCCCGGAATGGTTCGGACTAAGTCTGGTATAAGCCACCAGAGGGCTGTTTGTGTATCCCATATTTATTCGTCTCCTTTCTCGCTGCGTTCATGCAGCTGTTCCAATACTTCCTTCATCTTTACCGGGATTGGCAGTCCGAGATGAGCGGCATTTTCCAGAAGGGAGATGCCCTCGTTGGAAATGTAGAAAAATACCACCGCTGTTCGAAGTACCGAGCCTGTTCCGATCACCTGCACATCAAGGATATTTGCAACCCCCACCAGCAGAAAAATCAGTACCTTTCGGCAGATGCCCTTAAACCCGACTTCACTGGACAGTTTTTTCTCCCCAACGGCACACATCACTCCCGTGATATAATCCACCGCCACAAAGGCAAGCAGGGCATAGAGCAGCCCGTCAAAGCCGCCCAAAAACCATCCGAGCCATCCTCCGGTAGCCGCAAAAATAAGTTGAATCGTGTTCCAAAATTCTTTCATGTAAAATTCCTCTCTTTCTTTGATTTTGTGTATGAAAAAAGCGACTGTCCAAAGCTGGATAGCCTCCTGCTTCCAAAATGCAGTACGCACAATGTCCTGTGCGCATATTTGTCGTATTTATATTTAAAATCCCCTTGCTATTTCCCGGCTTTAGAGTGATAGATAACACTACCAAAAACCAACGCTGCAAAGCGCATTCAAACAGCAAGGAGGAATTGCCCATGAAAACAAAAAACATTAAAGTCCAATATTCCAGCCGCTATCAAAGCGGTTTTGCACCGAAAATCCAGATGGAAGGCCGTTGGCTTGAAAAACTTGGCTTTTCTATCGGCACACATCTGGTTGTCGAATATGAGGAAGGATCCATCCGCATTCGGCCCTTTACGGAAGAAGAAACGGCCGCTATAGAAGAACAAAAAATTCAAGCGGAATTTGCCAGAAAGCAGCGGGAATACGAAGCTGCAAGACGCAGTCTGGCAAAACAATACGAATCGTTCACAATGGTCGCAGAAGCGAATAGTAACTATGGCACAGACTCCACAACACGTCCGCAGCGTAAAAAGTAATCCCTCCGCCGGATATCCCGGCATTCACCCCCACCGGAAAGCAGGAGGCAGCGCCCCCTGTTTTCTCTCGCTTAACTTTCCTCTGGCTGCTCTGTCAGCGTATAGGTTATCTTCATGGTCTTATCCACGGTCTTCACCACTGCTGACGAAAGGTTGTTGATAGAGGCAAGATACGGCGTAAGAAGATAGGTGGTACGGAATTCACTCCCATAGCTTCCGCCCCAGCCTACCAGGAAGTTCTTATACTGAAACAAAGGTGTTGCCGCATCGTTGAGCCTTGCACTTCCCTGTGTGTGTATGACTTTATCCTCTATTGTAATCTGAAAATCCCCTCCCACAATCAAATCTCCAATCAGTGTCAAATACACTTCGCAGGTTCCTGTTTCATACTCCCATGTACAGAACCGTTGCATCCTTGGGTTCAAGACTCTGTTTCTTGCTATCACAGACGGTAAGTCCCAACAGATTCTTGACTTTGTCATTCTTGGGGAGAAAGACAAAAACGGAAACTTTGGTATGTCCATCAAGGAACTCAAAGAACGCTTCACAAAAAAACGTAAGGAAAAGGAATCCTTGCAGGAGCGTATCAAAGAATATTCCAGGAAAAAGACGGATTTCATGATTGACATGATTAGAAGAGCCATCAAAAGAGGCGTCAAGTTCAGATATGTTCTGGTTGATAGTTGGTTCGCCAATAAGAAAATTATCCGTTTCATTCATTCCCGTCACATCAAGTGTGATATGCTCATAAACGGACTGCATTTACGTGTCATTCCTTGTCTTCAATTCATTATATATGGTTCTTTAGTTTTAGTGACACCAATAATTTTCCTTCAAATTTCCCGCCCCAGTGCCGGACTTCCTTGTAGGATGGTTCGTGGGAAGTATATCTTTGTCAATATGCTATAACTTTTCTTTCAGAACTGCATTTGTTACCGTTCTTTTTACTCTTATTATAAATAATTATCATCAATAACTATATTCAAATGAAAATCAATCTATTGCCTGCACTGCTATACCTTTCTTGTCGAATTAGCTAACTCGACATTATTGAGTTAGCTAATTCGGTAGGAATCACCTATTATATCTGTTATCCGCTTTTTCGAGGAACAGGGTATCTGTCTGTATCAAGGCTGCGGGCGTATGCTGCCTATTTGCCACGGATAGAGCGTGGGGATGAACTTCTGAAACGTGCTGCCGGCTTCGTCCGGTCGCTTGCCGGGAACAATGGCTTTGGTGACCGCGTCCGGACGGCCCTCCTGCGTCACGGTAATGGTGGCTAAGGTGCCGTTGGTGTATTTGCCTTCCCAAACAGTGATGGTGGCCGTACGAGGTTGGCTACTGGTGTTTTCAAGCACTTGTAGTGGCCCTAACGTGATGTCGCTCATGCCACGTGTCTTGGCTGACTTCACAATCCAGTCCACGTCCCAAGTGGCTCTTATTTTTTCCAGCCAATTGGTTTGTCCGGTGATGGAAAATATACCGCCCTTGTAATCGAAATTGAAGTTTTCTTCGTTAATCTTTGAAAATTGGCTTCCATACTGCACCACACGGATGGTCTCTTGGTAGTCGCCTCCCTTTATTTTGAGGGTGATGTGCCCGATGCGGGGTGGATATAGCTCATAGTAGGGGTCAATGCGGAAGTCCCATCCGGCGTGATACCGACTGTCTTCACGCTTCCAGGCTTCGGTAGGCGGCTGTGGATTGGACGGATCGGGGTATATCCAGTCCACATCCGGTATCATCTCGAACTCGAAGCCGATGAAACCTCCCAAGCCCTGATTGATAGGTTCGGAGAGACAGTCGGGATGGATGACAAAGTCAATGGCTCCTCCTCGCTGCGAAAATCTACCATTGTCGCAATAGTAGTAGTGGTTGCTGATCTTGAAGGGTGCATCGTCCGGCTGTTTGTAGCACACAAGCGTATCGTACATAATAGTTTTGAAGGAGAAGCCCGTGTAATAGTTGTCAGACAGCTTGTTGCCCCATCGGTCGGGGATGTCGGGGAATCCGTTCTTTGTATTCTCATAGTCAAAGGTTTGCTCGAGAGTCAGCTTTAAGACGCCTACCGTCTTCTTCTTGTCGTCCGACAGAATCTTCATGTCTGTATGGTAGTCCTGCGTGCCGGTGTTCTTCGGATAGGTCAGCATCTGCGGACCGTTATCGGCCGTCCGTTCGATAAAGAAGCCGTCGCTTTCGGTAAACGTTATTCCGTAGGCCAAGGCCTCGTTAGAATCCGGATCCCAGTTGTCGTGTACTTTGGATCCCTCTACGCTTAAGACGATACCGTGGTTGTAGGCAAAGTTGAATGTGCCATCCGGCAAGTCAAGGTAGGGGTTGCTCCGCTTGCCCGACCCTAAGATGTCAACCATCTGCCCGGCATCTAAGCCCAGCAAGTCGTCGTAGGTCACTTTCCTGCCGAAGTAGGCCTCCAGTTTCTTCACCTCCTCCGGAGTGAGCCAGACACGGGCAGGTCCGCTCAGCGAATAGAGGTCGTACTGCCCCATATAGGGCGTGTGGCTTTGTATCTGTTCGCCTTTGACGTAGCGGATATAGGTATTCTTCAGTTCGGTAGTGCGCAGGTTCTTCAGGTCTACTCCGGACACCTCGCGGGCAGAGCCGTAGTAGGTCTTGACCAAACTGTTGCCGTCAAACTCCATCCTTGGAATCTCCTCCTTCCGATAGTCGATGAAGAGGTCGGTCTCCGGCAGAGAGGCAAGAGAGCCATAGTTATCCATGATATGATAGGGCTGGGTGAACTTTGCTCCACTGAAGAGGAATCCGTAGTCGTTTGTTGTGGATGCGGCACGGCTTCCGTCGCTGTAGTTGCGGATTCGCATGCAGGTGGGTACGTAAGAGGCTTCATACCAGTCGGCGGGTTGGTCCAGACTGGGATTAAAAGTGATATTTCCGGACTCATCTTGTACGAATCCTTTGACATCCCATGCCATATACATGTCATAGGTAGTCTTAAGCAACTCTCTTCCATACCGACTTTGTATCAGCAGAATCTGTTGCATGCGGCCGGTATTTTTGTCCTTGATGTTGATGATTGCCTCGCGGTCAAAGTCGGGATTGCCGTTCTCGAGGAAGGAAAAGCTCAGCATGGAACCGTCTGTGGTACAGGTAATCCAGTTCTGTTCGGTCTCCATTGTCAATGCGGCATCCGTCTGCTTCCGGAAAGTCAGTGTTCCGGCGTGGTAGGATGTCTTGCATGCCGTTCGAGCCACGACCAAGGCGTTTGAGGGTGCCTGATAGATAGTAACCGCCTGCGTCGTTTTGCCGTCCTTTTCGGTGAATACGATTTGCGCCTCACGGCCATCGTAAGAGTCATTGGGTGCTACCGTGAAGTAGTGCGTGTAGGCGGATACAGCTTTTGTGGAAGCTTCGGTCAGCCAGTCGGAAGCGGGCATCTGCACATTGTAGGTGGTGTTACTGCGTAACTGCACTTCGATGGTTTCTCCCTTGCTATCTACCAGATACTCCCGCTGACCCAGCACGAGCATAGAGCCGCTGCCTGCCTGATAGACGCTAACCTGTTCGGTTAGTCCGCCGCCGGTCAGGGTGATAACAGCCTGCCGCGTTTCTGGATTTGTGTTCTCATCGACTTGGAAGGTCAGCGTGGTTTCCGTCAGGGCGCGGATCTTGGTGTCGGCAGCCTTCAGCCAGTCTATGCCCGGCTCTATTTCGGCACTGACCTGTACATTGGCTTTCAGGTTGAGGGTGAACGTTCCTCCATCAGCTTCCAGTTCCACCTTATGTGAAGTCAGCAGCAGGGCATCGCGTTGTTTTTGAGTGACAGTCAAGACAGTCCGTTGTCCGGCACAAGTTAGGGTAATGGCGGCATTGCGCTCATCGTAAGTGTCGTTGGGGGTGGTAGAGATAGTCAGGGTTGCTTCACCTGCCGAACCTTGGGTGGGCTGTACACTGACCCAGTCTGCCGCACGGGTCACGGCACCAACCTCGGCCTTCCAATCTGCCGTGGCGGTGAAGGACAACGTCGTCGTTCCGCCCATTTGCTCCAAGACAGGAGCAGTGTTTTCGTCAGCAGGAATAATGATGCTTTGTTCCGGTTCATCGGGTACAATAGGAGGTACGGTTTCTTTCTCATCACCGCATCCCTGTCCCAGCAGCAAGAATGCGACAAGACCGGAACAGATAAAAAATTTTGTTCTTGAACGTTTCATATTCTTTTTTCATTTAAGTTAGTTATATCGTGAAATACGTCATCGCTGATATGTCTTTGACGCACATGGGTTCCTAACCAGTCGATAACCATGCGGCATTCCTATTTTGTTATATTTTACACAAATGTTCAATATAATATAAACAATATTAATCGTTTACATATGGTTTTTCATTTTATATAATAGCAAAAGTTGGACATAAGGGAAAATAAAACGGGAAGTTTCCTTTAGAAAAATGACCGAACAAAGAAAATGGATACCACAAGATATACATATTGTAAATCCTCCATGCTCTTCCCAGTCCCTTGGAAGTTTTTTATTTAAACGTGAAGCGTGGAACTGCATGCCACGTCTTAAACTGGAGGTCCTGAGAAAACCTTTACGACAGATATGGTTATAGCAGCCCACGCTATAGCGTGAGAACCACTATGCTATCCTTGTCGTACTTTGAAATTTCTCAGGTTTCCAGTCTACAAGATAAGCATAACGCTTCTTCTTAAATCTAAAATGTCCTGAACGGATTGTATCTCGTTCAACTGCAAAGATATAACTTTTTAATCACACACAATCATTTCAAATACAAAATTGTTAATCTTTTTAAACGAATTGTTCATCCACGATGAGTTATCTCGTCTGAACAAGATTCATAGGTAAGCGATAGCAACAAATGGTGTGGCTATCGTGATACTCATATTTCCTCACATCACCCAATTTTCAATTCCTAAAGGACACTTCGAATAAACGGAAAGGAAAGCAGGTTTAAAGTGTGCCAATGGTCCACACATCTTATCTACCGGATTGACGGCTTCCGTCTTCCTGGTGAACGATTTTGTATATACCCGCAGCGTGTCAAATCTGCGCAAATAACGTTTTTGGGGGAATTCTGAAGGTCACGGAGTATATAAAGGAGTTCGACAAATCCCTGTTTTTAGATTCGGTGAACTCATTTCTTAGGTTTCAACCGGAAAGAATCTGGAAGATAATGATTTTTTCAGCGCCCTCGGTTTCCTGTCCGTTCTTGTCACATTCGTCTTCTCCATCCGTCTGATATTGGGATTTGTACTTCTTTTCTTCCGAAATTGCGACTTTGGAGCAAATATTTCCGCCCTTCCCCGGAGGGCGCTGTTTCTGTCGGACAAAACAGTTTTTGTCTGACGGAAACACAACTTGCCCTGTTCGTTTGAACAGAAAATCCTCATGAATTCGGATTACCGTGCGGCGTGAGCTGTGTACCGTGAACCGATTAAGGAGGAATGTATTCCGACAGTGCAAAACTACTCCGGTTTTATTCATTATGGGGATAGGATTATATGACTTATAATGACGGGTAATGCCATATGATGACAATCCGGTTTAAAGACGGTGACGAAATCGGATGATTTTTCTACTTTTGGACATCTGACAAGGATATGTCGGTCCGTCAGGATACTGTAACAGTCTGATTTTAGCAGTATGCCATATCCTTATATCCCTGTATTCCTATTTCTTTATGTTCTTATGTTCCTGTGTTGGGGAAACGGCATGTCAATATATTAACATGTCAAGATTGGAACAGCATAGTATGGTGAAAGAAAAAAAGGCTATTGTCACCGGATAGGGTGATGTCAGGGTATCGATGGAATACGGGCATGGGCTGTCATTCCGTTACCCAGTTCAGATGTTGTTGCCTTGTTCCCTGAACGGCAGGGTGTTTCCGGACCACAAGGCAATCTGCCATTACTGTAGCAAGCGGACGCGGTGTCCGGATAAGGGTATGTTATTGGAAAGTGAGGGAGACTGGACGATAAGGATAAATCCGGTCCGGGCAGTTTTTGAGCTTTCTCCCATGAGAAAAGGGGTATCCGACCTTGCCTGCGGATACCCCTTATACATCGGTTCTTTAGTCCGTTTATTATCTGAGAATAGGATTGGAAAGCAGTATCTTGTAATAGACGACTCCTCCTACTTCCATCGGTGTCTTTGCCATCATGAACTGTACGCTTTTTCTTTCCACCCTTGCCTGCTGCATGAGCCTGTGTACGATGAACCCCGCCGAAAACCTTGCACACCGTTTGTCTTTCCATACGATGAAGCCTTCGTTGTCGTCAGCCCGGCAGATGTACCAGTCGCCCGTCTCGTCGTCATGGGCGAAGTTCACCCTTCCGCCGCCGAGTATTCCCAGCTCAATTGACATCGTTTTAGACAGATAGACGGTTCCCCTGCTGTCCAAGTTGATAGTCCGCTTGCCCTTGTATGTGACTTCCTGCGGACGGGAGTTCTCCTTGTTGTATACTATCAGTGCCATAACTTCCTTACTTTCCGGTTAAACAATTTTTCAAAACATCAATACATGAAACTTTCTACCGCCAGCATCTGGCTTCTCCATGCGAAACCGTCGTGAGTGCGTACTGCATCCATAATCCTGCATACCTTTTGGGAAACGGCCGCTGCCGATATGCCCATGCATTCCGCCAGTGCCTTGAACGAAAATTGCGCCTCATAGAACCTGAGCATGAACATGCGGTATTCTTCGTATGGGAATTTCTGGCGTATGAAACGCAGGATGTCCTTCACCAGCCTTTCGCAGCCGTTCAGGTCGTCTTCCGATATGAATTTCGCCTCCTCACCGCATCTGAGGAAGAAATCGTCTTCGGGATGTGTGTACCTGTTCTCCTTCCTGATTTTCACCAGTGCCGCCTTCCTGTAGCATCCGATGAAATACGCCTCATAGTCCGTTATGTCCTTTCCCGGTGCCATCACCTGTTTTCTTACGAACAGGTAGGTGTCGTGGAAATTGTCCTCGTCCGGCATGCCGTATTTCCGGAGTGAGGTTCTCAACCTGTTATAGGATTTCGTGAACCATTCGTTGAACATTCTTTCCTTTTCCGTGCTCTTGTCTGTCATAGCCTTATAATTTTTTGTTATACATCGCCTACGTTGGTAGGCATTCTTATTTCTTGTGCTTTTTTTCAGTTTGTTTTTCGGCGGTCTCCGGCAAGGCTTGCCGTGAAAAAATACGCTCACGCGTTAGCGTGAGGAAGATTTTTTCACGGGCAACCAGCCCGTAGGGCCGCCTTGCGGGACCGGCCTGAAAAACAACTTTCTTTGCCGCAAGAAATGAGGATGACAGACTTGTCACGGCCTGTTTATGGGATAGGAAAATAAGCATGGGGGAATTCAGACGGCGGGTGAGCCTTGCTTTCACAACATTTTGCCATGTGGCCTCACATATGCCGTCATCCTTTTCGGGGGGTATATCCAGGAACGGATATGTCCTTTATGCGGTTCCGGTATCCAATCCGGCAAATCTCCGCCCCGCCGAAAATACGCCATAACAAAACTTTCCATTTACAGACGGATATTCTAACTTTGTGTCCGAAAAAAAAGAAAAGGCAGGGAGTGGAAACAGTTTCTTACAATCAGGGATCGCTGTCGGGATAGAGACTGCACATCCCCCCTGTCCTGAAGTAAAAGAACGGCAGGCTGTATGGAAAGACGAAAGAATGTATATGAGCTGGTTCAGGAAAGGCTGGACATGATCTTCAAGGAGTTTGATAATATTTATGTGTCTTTTTCAGGCGGGAAAGACAGCGGCGTGCTGCTGAACCTGTGCATCGACTATATCCGGAAACATAATCTGAAAAGAAAGATAGGCGTCTTTCATCTGGATTACGAGATACAGTACAGGATGACCCTGGATTATGTGGGGCGTACTTTCGGTCGCAACCGTGACATCATGGATGTATATCATGTCTGCGTCCCTTTCCGGGTTACCACCTGTACCTCCCCATGTATCAGAATTTCTGGCGTCCCTGGGATGGACATAGACAGGACTGCTGGGTACGTCCCCTTCCCGGGGGTGCGCTGACGGTTGAAGATTTCCAGTTCTACAATACCCGCATGTGGGACTATGACTTTCAGGTGGAATTTTCCAGATGGTTACACATGGGGAAACACGCCCGGCGTACCTGCTGTCTTGTGGGTATACGTACCCAGGAAAGCTATAACCGCTGGCGTACCATTCATAAAGGGGTAAAGGAGCGGTATAAGAATTATGAGTGGAGTACTAAAATAGATGAGGGCATATATAACCTTTACCCGCTTTTTGACTGGAAGACAAGTGACATCTGGGTTGCAAACAGCAGGTTCGGATGGGACTACAACCGCCTGTATGACCTTTACAATCAGGCCGGGGTGAGTCTGGAACGGCAGCGTGTGGCCAGTCCCTTTATCAGTGAGGCAATAGAGAGCCTCTCATTGTACAAGGTCATAGACCCTGACATGTGGGGACGGATGATCGGGCGGGTCAACGGGGTGAATTTTTCCGGCCTTTATGGGAATACCGGTGCCATGGGCAGACAAGGTGTCCGTCTTCCTGAAGGGCATACCTGGAAATCATTCATGGAATTCTTTTTTTCCACCCTTCCGGAGCATGCCCGTAACAGGTACCGGAAGAAACTGGAGACAAGCATCAGGTTCTGGAGGGACAAGGGCGGTGTGCTCAGCGATGAGGTGATACGGAAGCTGAAGGAGCGCAACATTCCGATACAGGTCGGGGAAAAGAGCAACTACAGGACGGACAAGAAACCGGTGAGGATGGAGTATCTTGATGACATTGACATCTCCGAGTTTAAGGAAATCCCCACCTATAGGCGGATGTGTATCTGTATATTGAGGAATGACCATACCTGCAAGTATATGGGGTTTGCATTGACCCGGGAGGAAAAGGAGATGAGGGATTATGCGTTGAAATGTTATGGCGATGTGCTTAAGGGAAAGCGATAATTCCCGTTCCCTGAATGTTTGCAGATTCGTTTTTTGAAAACGGACAGGCAATTCATGGATGCGGATGGGCCGTGACGTCCGGTCCTTATGACCGTTTGATCCCGTCGTTTTTCCGCCCCGTCAAAAGCAGGGAAATGTTTCCGGAAATCGGAAGTATAAAACCGGCAGGCGGTCCGGGAGCATCCTGTCCCGCGTCGTTACCGGCAGTGGAAAGTCCTGGCGGGGACACATGGCCTGACATATGCCGCCTTTTTGTGTCATAAGCTGCCATCCGGCTGAAAATGTTTGGAATACCGGCAAAAAGGGGGTTATATTAGCGGCATGAAAATGAATCATGTATAACCCGAATAATATAAGGCTTATGGAGATTATCTGTTTTGAGAGGAAGGCGTTCGAGGAGTTCGCCATGAAAATCGAGCGGTTCATCCGGCTGGTGTCGGACCTGCCGCACCTGAAGGATGCGGGCAAGACGGCCGGGTGGCTTGACCACTGCGATGTCTGCCGGAAGTTGAAAATCAGCAAGCGTACTTTGCAGACCTTACGTGACAACGGCACGCTCGCCTATACCAAGATAGGCAACCGTACCTATTACCTGCCGGAAGACGTGGAGCGTATCGTCACGAAAGT
>ENA-OPSX01000579-OPSX01000579.1-human-gut-metagenome-genome-assembly--contig:-NODE-579-length-20353-cov-4.423687_pt1 | contig 20353 bp, 12 predicted proteins | sample MGYA00241462_ERZ501916 | MGnify/ENA primary metagenome ERZ501916 (study PRJEB25962, sample SAMEA2042113) | human gut metagenome | biome: human gut; feature: human-associated habitat; material: faeces...
CAAACCGTGCAGGGACAAACTTCAGGCGCTTCACCGTCTCTTTTGTCACGACTTTATATTTGGTATTGCAGTCCGGACAGTTTCGGTCCGCGCCGGTCAGCTTATACTCAATTACTTCCGTTGTCTCAAAGGCGGAAAGATCTTCCTCCTTTTTGCCGGAACGTTTCTTTCTTTTATAGGAAGACGGATGGATCTCCTCCATTTCCGGCTCCGGCGCATCAGGCTCTGCTTCCTGCTCTGCCTCGTTAAAAAGGTTCAGCTGCGTATAGCCATCCGCATATTTTTCGCTGGATGGGCCAAACTGTTTCCGCTGCGCAAGAGTCAGACGGTCAGAAAGCATCGCGTTCAGGAATTCCAGTTCCTTTGTTTTTTCTTCGAGGATCTGGATCTTTGTTTCCTGTTTCTGATAATGCTCCTGCATGGTTTTCATCAGGGAGATGATATCCTCCCTGCTCATCTTGTTCAGTTGTTCCTCTGTAAAAAGCGGATCCATAACACAGCCTCAACTTTCTGAAATCTCTACCAGAAAGTATACCAGAAAAAGCATTCCGTTCCTATAGGAAACTACATTCCGGGACGGAGGAAAATCCGTCCAAAACAAAGTAATTTTCGGCTTTTTGCGAATTGACAGGATCCGGGATCATATGACGATCTTCGGGTGACGTTCTTCAAATGCGCCGCTGGGGTTCAGGGATAAACCATCGCACAGCCAATGGATCTCTTTCAGCGTAACTTTCTGCAGTTCATCCGGTGTGTCAGGCCAATGGAAGGAATCGCGGTCCAGCCGTTTCATCAGGATCCAAAACCCTGACCCGTCCCACTGAAGGATCTTGATCAATGTGCGCCTGCGATTGCAGAACGCGAACATACAGCGGGAGTACGGATCGAGATGGAATTTCAGTTTGATGATGGCCGCTAAACCAGTGTAGCTCTTCCGGAGGTCCGTGCAGCCACATGCCAGATAGACCGTAGTACTTCCGGAAAAATCAAGCATAGTTCTTTAAGGCCTGAAGCAGGGCAGTCAACAGTCTGGCTGGACAGTCCGCAGCAACTTCAATCCGGATATTTTCCGGGAGACAGAGCATCACAGGAGGTTTTCCTGTACCTGCTGTACTGAAATGGAGTTCATGTTCCGAAGGGAGCTTTGCAAACACCGGATCAGAAGCACTTTCTGTCTCAGAGGCTTCTGACTGGAGCTTTCGGATCCAGTAACCCAGTGTAGACTGTGGGATTCCATTCTGCTGACACCATTCTTTGCGGGATAAACCGCTTTCCTGAAAAGCATGGATCCGGTCTGCCCAAGGGTCAGCCTTTGAGGTTGCATTGTCATTCGTATTTATTGGTATCACCTCCATCATTTGAACTTATCTTATCAAATGTGGATGGAAATTTGCAGATACTGATTATTACCTACTTACGCTAGTACTCGGTGGCAATTTGAAGAAATACATCCAGGGTACGCCGGAGCATCAGTTGATAGATTAAGAATAAGTGTGGCAGAACCCACCAGTCAGCAATGAACGGTGGGTTCTGCATTATTCCAGTTCGCAACCAGGAGTTCCAAGATGACAGTCTGTTTCAAATGTTATCGAGAATCTTTTGGACGGCATATGGCTTGGCGTACTTAATATAAGCATCGCTCACAAAAATGGTGTTTGTAGCATGTGGTTCAGCCCACATTGCTGGGTAAATAACAACCTTCTTTGTGCTTCTTCGCCCGGTGGCGGTGATTTCACCATCAGCAGTAATTTCGCAGCCCGATTGTTTAAGTATATTCGCCAAGGGTATAATCATGTTAATCTGTGTCTCTTGTTTGATAGGAGATGCTTTTATTCCATCAACACCCCATTTAAGAAGTTGAAGCGCAGCGAAACGGTCAAGCATGCCGTGCACATACAGGTTTCTATAATGCTTCAGACATTTGGAACACGCAGAGCCACAATCACAGGAACTTAACAGTTCCTTCATAGCAGATAGTAGTTCAGCAATTGAATCGGCTACACTGACAGCATAACCAGCACCGCTAGATAGACTATCATAAAGATAGATATCGACATAGGAGGCCTCAGATCCTGTCCTGAGACGATAACCTGTGACAAGCTCAGTGAATTCAACATCGAGTTTTTTGCTTGCTACCAGTCGCAGTGCTTCAGCTAAGGATTGAGCCGCACGGCTAAGCCACGGACTATCATTCCGACGCACATCAATAATCTTGTCATCAATCGTAAATTCAAGAACCAACATATCAGTTATAAAGTCATAGCCAAGATTCACATTAAAGGAATTGCTATGGCGGCATCTGCTTCGAGCAAACTTCGATTTGTACGGTCTGTTAATGTCATTAAGAACAGAAATATCGTTACCCGGCATGGCTGCACCGCAGTCCTTGCAAACCATGAAGCCCTTGTCATCTGAGCCTTTGTTCAGCATGATGATTCGCTGATTTGTTCGTGAAGCAATTCGTATGTTCTTGCAGCCTGGAGCAAGATTCATTTCTTCTGCATCCGGCAGGGTTGAATACAGAGGCTGTTGTACAGCCGTATACTCTTCTGATAGCTGAACATCTGGTATTGCTTCAGCATTTCTTGGCGCAAAGCCCCAAGGACGCATCATTTCTCGAGTGATTTTCAAATCACTGTTTCCGCAGAATGGACAATATTTTGTGTCCTCTTCTATCAGGCCAAACCAGCCACACTCAGCACAAGAAATAACCTGTTTCACATAATTTGGGTCTTCTGTGTAGGCACGCGCCGGAGTTAGTGCTTGACCATGACGGCGCTCGCTTCCAGGATAGTAGAATCCGCCAATCTGATAGGTTTGTTTATCAACAACAATTGCTCTACCAGGAGCATATTCTCCAATAGCTACATCAAGTCCGCGGTCAACCTCATAAAGAATCTTCCCGTACATATTCGGGATGTAGGTACTTACGACATTCTTCGGAAATGAATATGTTGGAATGATTCCTTCTTCATAGAGAGCATCCAGAAGAACCTTTGCATCACCTTCTTTAGCCCCTTCATCTACGCCAAAAAGCTCGGGGTGAGCCTGGCATTTTTCTTTAAGCGTATCAAAGGCCCTTTTGAGTTCATCCTCAAACGCCGAATAATGAAATGTTGCTCCGATAGGCAAAAGAAGCCTGTCCTTATCAATGTTATAGGAAGCAAGGTAGTTCTTGAAATCGTCGAGGAAGTCCTGAAGGAAAATGGCTGCGGGGACTGTATCAAGGCTCATATGATTTTCTGCGAGGTACTCCTGCAGGATAACCATAGCCAGATGGCGCTGAAGGAGTTTCTCACTTCGTATATCTATCCAAGGCTTGCGAGGATCGCCGCGGAACATGGGAATCGGGTCGTTGAAGTACAATGTATCATGGGGGCCATCTTCGCAGAAAGTAACGATTGTAGATAAACTGGATCCACGTCGGCCTGCACGACCTGCTCGTTGCTGATAGTTTTCGCGCATTGGAGGAATATTTCGCAGGCCAACTGCAACCAAGGAACCAATATCAATACCAACTTCCATAGTGGTTGTACTGCTGAGAATATCGACAGGTGTTTCGCTATCTTGGATCAAGTCCTGGAAGCGCAGCTCATATTGTTCGGTCTTACTCCAAAGGTCATCACGCTGGTCCTTGTGTGAGAGCTGAGCGGTATGTTCTTCTGTATCAATTACACGGATTGGTTCACCTTGGAGAGCGTCAGCAACTGGCTTTCTCCAGAAACTAAGTGCTTCGTATTCCTCAAATCCCATCTTATGGATGTGCGTGGAACCACAACTTGGGCATTTGCCTTTTAGGACGAAGGGCGTCAGCTCAGAACACTGCTCACACTTATGCCATACATGCGTAACATTGAAACGTGCTTTTACTCTGGAGAGGTCAATGTATAGTTTGCCATTATCAGGTTGCGCTGAGTCAAGGAACGCTTCTTTCAATACTCGTTTCCATGTCATCTCAGTTTCATTTTCGTCGCTCCAACCCATAATTTCTCGGATGACCTTTGAAAATCCCCAATCTTTATCAAGCCCATAACCACCATAATTGGGTCGAACCTTCAATCGAACTGTATCATTGATGGTATGGCCAAGGGCAGAAGACATGTCACAGACGGATAGAATCCACGCATTGAAGAAATCAATAAATTCCTCATCCGTGACTATTACATGACTTTCCTCAAGAGCGTCAACAGCATCAAAAAGAGCTTGATCAGTAGGCTCAATCCAACTTGTAGCGGAATCGTACAAAGTGTTATAACCTCCAGCGAACAGGCGAAGAAGGTATTCCTGCATCTGTAAAGGTGCGTTCGCAATGGTAAATCGAGGAGCGTAGTCTCTTCTTTGTTTTACGCATCGATTGTAGTTATTCAGTGCAGAAGTACAATCTTCAGCGAATTTTATGCGCTCATCGGCATGGAACATCTGCACATGATGCTGACCGGCCGCAAGACAGAAATAGTCGTACAGCGTATTCATGGATTGCTCGACTGTCTGCTCTTCCATTGTTTTGATTGCTATTGCAAACAACTGCCTTGCAGCAGAAATATCCGAAGCATCAGACATATCTCTAGCCAGTTTTGCAGCACGTTGACGGCTATCAGAGAAAAGCAAAACTTTGCGTCCTTCGTTAGGAAACCGATCAGGATCACTATCTTTTCCTGGTACAGCAGGTTGCAGTTGGAACTGCGACTTAATCAAGTTGAAAAAAGACTGATTACCTCGGGTGCTAAATGAGGTAAGCTGCGATGTAGAAAGTTGATGCCTGCAATGTGGGCAAGTCGGGAAGGTAATGATTTGCGGTCTGCCTTTCGCAGAATAGTTGCAGTAGTACAATTTTCTAATCCATGCCTTGCCAGCGGAAGAGTCATCTGCAAAATTGACAAACCCGCTCTTGACATCAAGGTAACACGGTTTGATGGCGTTTTTACCCTGTTTTGCAGGCAGTTCAAAGTTCTCAGTTGGGATAAACAGATGTACTTCTTTCATCCTGCGATCCATTAACTGACCGGGGTAGCGCCACAGGTATACATTTCCATGAAGTTCTGAGTCATCTTCAAGGACATAGCCCTTGAAGAACAGCGCACCACAACGTCTGTCGTTGTAAAGTTCATATACAACACTGCCACAATGGGGACAAATCAAATTACCATCAGACAAGTAGACCTCACCTAAAGTGAGACCTCCTTCCGAATGAGAACAGTTGCAATTCGCATTGGCGCAGGCATAAACTCCGGAAATGCCCTTGAAAAGCATGTGCATACGTGCAGGGAAAAGAACAGAACCCTTGGCGTTTTTTGCATGTGGTGCAATTGCCAGAAGGACACCAACAGCTTTTAACGCATTTTCCTGACTGAGACCTGGGAAAATACCGGAAGATAATTCTCCCAGGGATACTGCATTTCCGCGACAATACTTGATAAGTTCATGGAATGGGCGATAACAGATAAGATTGTCGTACATCCAGTTGCAAATCGCTTCCAAGGAGTCAATGCTATGGTCAAAACCTTCCAACTGGCGCCAGAACGACAAGAGCGCAGAAAGCTTTAATTCATCCTTGTCCTCAAATTCGCCAGGATCTGCGTTTAAGAGAAACTCGACGGGGATATCATACTTTAATTGACCATCGATGACTTCCCTTTCGCCGGTGAGATAACAGAACTGGGTCGCTATGTCGGAAGCAGTAAGCTCATTTGCAAACTTCATTACTGAATCAACATCCTGCTGATTCTTGTTGGGCATACTTGCGGTAGTGAGTATAAATTGCACGCGGTCACGACTAATGCTGAGTTTATGAAATAGCCTACGAATCAGTAATGCAACTTCACCGCCCGATGAACCACGGTACATATGTGCTTCATCAATAACAAACAGCAATTTGCTTTCGTCGTTCGAAGCAAGCCACTCACGGGTATCATTCCAGATTTTCTGTTCTCTGGGACGTAGCAGCATGTATTCCAGCATAGAATAGTTGGTGATGAGGATGTCTGGACAGAATTGCTGCATTTCAAAGCGGGTTATTAGTTCTGCGTCCTCATCGTTTGGAATATGCCTACTCTCATGAAGCCCTTGCAGGAACTGATTCATATCTGCCTTTGCAGGTATCTTTCCTTCCTTGAGGAGGTGATTGAAAAAAACTTTTTCAGAATCACTCTGGGGAAAAGACATTCTTGCCAGGGTTTTTTCGAGCTTTCTATCCTGCTCTGTAGAAGGCTGTGCTCCAGGGTATGGGGTTCGACCGGTATACATACCAAACTGGGGGCGGCGAACTTCGTCACCGCAGGTGTTTCTGAATATCTTGATAAATTTCTGATCAGGATCTCCAATCATCCTTCTGAGTCGGCTGACTTGATCTGAAACCAAGGCATTCATGGGATACATAACGATTGTACGGACACCTCGTTTTGCCCATGATTCCTTTGCGCTTCTTGCCTCAGTAGCCATCTTCGCAAGAAGAGGCCACATAAAACACTCAGTTTTACCAGAACCGGTACCCGTTGATACGAACAGGTTTTTGCCTCTGGTTGCTGCTTCAAGCGCAGATATCTGGTGAGCAAATGGAGATGGGAAAACCCCGATACCTGCTTCTGCCAACTGCAAGAAATAATCTTTCATCCAAAGTTCTATAGATGCTGTTTCAATGCCGTTTTGGACAGTAACATATGCTGGAGATGACTCAATAAATGGTTTCTGGTAAAGCAATCCTTCATCATCAATATGATTGCTTAAGGCAGAGAGCAGGAGAGGAGATTTCCCGAAATACTGTGATTTAATATAGTCTTCCAGCTCCGTTCGCAACTGCTTATGAACAGAATTCGCTCCATTTGGCATCAAATCATCCCTCCTTTAAATTCATATCCTTCATCAGATAGAACATTCTTAATGGCTGTAAAGACTTCTGCTGAGAGTTTTCGCCTAAAATTGCACGGAAGTGATGTGCATATCTCAGGCCAACTGTAGAGTTTCAAAAACTCAAGTTCACGTGGTGGGAGCAAATAATTCATACGCACATGGATTAATGCTCCATCCTCGAAATACTCTATTGGCGGCAATGTTCCACAGGTTGAGAGACAGGCACATGCGACCAATCTGTAATTGTAGGACTCTACCTGCCACTGTGGAAGTGGACTGACTTCTATCGTAGTGCCAGAATAGCGGTAAAGATAGTATAACTGTAAACCTTTTATTCCGGTTCGAAGAATCGAAACCGTGCCGGTCGTATCCGGTTTGCTTACCCAGTACCCTTGAGAGAAGGGCGGTTTTAAGCGAAGGTACTCTGTATTTTGTTCAAACAGTAGAACAGGTTTCCAGGAAGCAGCAGATAATGTTGCGTACCACAATGATTGTAAAGTCCCATGTTCGAGACCGAACATTGTTTTTATCCTATCCGGATTTGTTGCTCCTTCTTGTTTACCATAAAAGCCAATACCAGATACACAAGTGATACTATCCAGAGCAATACCTCTTTGAAACAGAATATCACTGAACGGTTCTTCATGCTTCATTGATGGAGCTATTCGGTTAGGACGGTGATAAACCACTCCCGCGCTTAAGAATTGGTTCGCAATCTCATCTTCGAGTTCTTCGAAAACATATGGTAACCCGCCAGAAAGCTCCGGGTACATTGATTTGTAATATGCAAGCATATTGCGGACTTTTCTTTTCAAGTGCACAATAGAAATGGGCTCTTCTTCCAAGTCGTCCCAGAGCGAAGCATAAGCCATCATTCCGCAGATACTATAAACCAGACGAATTTTCCAATCGTTCTCTGTTTCGCGCGTTCCTTTATGGATGTGATATTTGTGTGCTACGGTTGAAAGCAGCCCATTATATTTGTTCATTATATTTCTCCTAAGACATACTGCAGATCCCGTTTCAGGTTTGCAGAAATTGTAATACCTTTCTGTGGGTCAACAATCGCTTCTGTAAGTTCGGTTATTGCCAGCGACGCATATGCAATAGGAAGAATAGCAAATAGAAATTCATCATCTGCCGTTGTGGCGGAATGAATACTGCGCATTGTTGCAACAAGCCTGTTAATCTGGTTTTTGACTAGAGGACTCAACGCAAATTTTGAAAGGACTCTTAATTCGTTATGTACGCCTTTTGATGCCGAGTAAGGTTTGAAGTCATCAGCAAAATAGCCTCCATAGTATTTACCTGCAGCTTTTTTATCCACAAAAAACCCTGAAAATAGCGGTAACATAAATCCATACAGGCTCTTGGGCTCAACTTGAATATCTTCTGCATACGGATGGGTGGCAACATAGAAAATATCGTTTCGAGAAAGAATCTCTGGGAGTCTGTTCATCCAGCCACTTGCAAGAAGATTGTTGATTATCACGATGTCTTCGCCATCGACACCGATTTCTGCGATTACCTGATGGCTATAGATGCCCTCACAGCAGAGCATTCCATACTTATGACCTGTTACGGCTGCGCTAAATGCTTGGGCAATATCGATTGCATTAGGGCCAGCAAGGAGAATTGGCTGTTTTTCAATGTAGGCAGCGCAGAGAAACGCAGCTAGACCGCTTCTGTATTTTTCTGCTACACCCGCCTCTCCGAGTTCAAATGCGGCTGAATTAATTACATCTGCCCAAGAGTGATTAGCCTCGAGTTCATTCAGATCCTCAAATGCTGAAAAAGTGTGGTATGGTGTAACAACAGGTTTTGACAAAACCTCATCTGTGGTAGAAGCCTCTGCTTCAGAAACTTTAATCGGTTGTACACCAACAAATGCCATATTTGCGACAAAATCTGCAGCATTTTCCTGTGCTTTTTGGATTTTTTCAGCAACTGCTTTTTCAACATCCTCAGCTAGTTTTTCCTTTTCAGCGATAATTCCGGCAAGGCGTTTTTCCTCTAATTGAGTTTTATGAAGCGTCTCTTGTGCTTTAGTTAAACTGGCGGCAACAGAACGCAACTCAGCCTCAAGTGAATCGAGTTTCTTCTGAGCTTCAGCCAATAAACTCTCGTTCTCTGTTTCCCAATCTGTACGGATAAGTGCTTTTGTTTTTTCCTGAAGTTCAATACTTGCAGAAATAGCAGAAAGGATTATCTCATCTTCTAAGCTGTCTCCATCAACATATTTCCATACCATCTTTAGGAATTCATCCAGCAAATTTTTCGCAGCCGGATTAGAACAGCGGCATACGGTTTGTATTTTGCACGTTATGTCATCAACCGGGATTCCGTCTAGGAAATCCTTAAAAGTTCTATACTCAGAGCGAGTCACATTCCTTGTTTTGTATGTTGTCCAAGAAATTGAAGAAAGAACGACATCCCTTACAATATCAAGCGGACTTTTCAAATGATAAAGTTTGCTCGGCAAGCCAGCGAATGCGTTTCCATAGAAAGAAAAACCATTATCCAAATGTAAAATGTCATCACTGGTGAACTCATGTACTGGTACTTCAATGCAATCTTCAGCAAAGGAAGTCATCCTATTAACTATCTTGAGTTCTTTAGTTTTGCATAGAACACCTGTATACTGCCCCTTGGATGCACAAATAGCAAACATGACTCTGCGGCTATGAAGTTGGCATTCGATTCCGTTTTTTAGAAGGTTAATCAGATCATCAAGGTTCGATGCTTCTGAAATGGTAACGACTTCAATGGGTTCAAGGTTCATGTTGTGCCGGGATAATATATAATCCTTGGAAGGATCCTTCTCATTTGGAGTTGCCGACCAAGTCCAAATACCATAGGAACCGTCTGCGGAAGGACCATCCTTATAAAAAATCTTGTCTCTATTTGTGAAGTACGGTGGGACATCTTCGTTTCTATGAAAAATATAGTAGCGTCCATTATGGCTTAAATCGGCATAGCGAATAAGCCATTTTTGCCCATGATAATCTGAGATAACCTCACATAAAGAAACGATTTCATCATTATTAATGGCAGGCAAAACGGAAGTATCCGTATCATCGAAACACGCAAGATAATCTGCATCGTCACTTTTAACAGCAGTAGGAGCGGTTTGCAATTCAGCAATTCTCTTTTGCGCCTCAGTTAGCAAGGACTCCAACTGATTTTTTTCCTGTTCAATTTCTTGTATCTTCTGTTCGTATTCTGCCTCTATAGCATTAACACTCTGTTGAGCGGCTTGGATTTGATCGAGGAGATCATGCTTTTCTTCTTCCATAATTTTAATACGGTCAGCCACTTCAGCGTTCCTTGCACGCTCAGATTTGATACTTTCCATTCTTTCATGAAGTTTTGAGTGAGCATCCACATCGAGAGTTTTTCCTGCAAGTTTATGATATAAATCAACATCATTGGCAAAAACGGAGTCAAGCATGGTCGCTGCCAGGGCAATGTCATGGGTTGAACCTTCTTCTTCAAGCTTATCTATATTTCCCTGAATTTCCTTAAGCCAGATATCTACCCTTGCATTGACCCACATTGCGATAAACGGCTTGTCAATATTGGCTACGGCAATTGACAGCGCATACTGCTCTGTCAATGACTTAGCTCTGAATCCCTTTCGTATTTTCGTGAATTCCCTTTCGTTTCTCATGAAGAGCTCTTTGAAATCTCTACCGGTGATAATTCCGCAAAGAATAGATTTTTCTTCCTGAGTGAGAAGACCGATGTAATTCATATGTATCTCCTTATCTATTCGTATTCATGCTGCGATAGGCCATCTGTAATCTGCGGTAAGATTGCTCTTTAATGGTGCCATTCTTAATACATTTTCGTATCCACTGGCATATCTGCGGATAGTGAGTCATGCCCACTAACATATTTTGCAAAGAGTGTGGGGCTGGGATTGTTGCCCCTGATACATTAGTAATTCGTTTCAGGATTTCAATTTCGTCCTTTGCAGCGACAGGCTGTTGTTTCTTGAAGTTGATTTTCCAGATGACATCAAGGCCAATGACAACTTGAACGCTTAAATCGTAGGATAGTCCGTCCAGTTCTACATATTTGTCTGCGGATATTTTTCGCTTATCAATAACACTGTTATTGTTGGAGATAATCAGCTCGCCATCAAATGTTGATTTAAAGCGTAGTGTTTTGTTGTGTGGCAGAGTATCGGTCTCGCCAGGATCAACTTCGACACCTAAAAGATCGGTTACTAAAACTTCTGGATGCAAGCCCACCTGGTCAATAGGCTCTTTCCAAAGGTATGTATATTGTAAGGCCTGAGTACGACCAGCAGATATTAGCTGCTGCCTGCCGGAACAAAACACCTCATATAGTTTTGGCTGAGATGTATTAAAATTTAGCTGACGAACTGCCACAGAAGGGAAGGTTTTAACTGCAGCTACATTGCCTTCGACAAGCATATACATACCGTTTTGATTGTGCTTTACTATGTAATTTCCTTCAATAAACAGTGGCCACACCGGTTGCAATGAAACAGGGTGATCTGTCAGACGGCAATGGAAGTCAAGGTAGAATCGTGCGGCATCTTCATTAAATGCAGATGCAGAAACCACATAGAGGGCCCAAGTTTCCCACTCGATTCGTTTTCGCATGATTTCTTGAATTCGCATACTGCTGTAGGACTTCCTATGGATATAGCTGCGTTCTAGCAGATAATATTCCCTCCCAATTTCAACATCGGCATCATACGAGAGTTTTTTGCCGGAAGCTTTTTCAAACAATGTGCCTTCTGGATCAATTCCTTTAATCTCTTTCGGCCAAAATTCATGTAATTTATCGTTTCCGTTTTGGAAACTGAGAGTGTACTTTTCAAATGGTCTTTCCCCGATAGGAAGATATGTTATGCTGTCGTAGTTCAGTCGCTCTTTGTTGAACACATAGCATACATCAGACGCTCCCTTTGGTTTGATTTCTATGATGAAGTCCTTGCTAAGAGATGATATCGGGGCACGAATCAAACCGATCTCAAATCTGAAAGAAGACGAGGATACACTTGTAATACGAATTGGCAAATCGTGTTCCTGGGAACTATAAGAAACTGAATAACCAGCTCCAAATGTGCGCTCGGGGCAATCTTTGTTTTTTTCATAGGCGCTGTGTTTGAAGTATCGTATTCTAATATCGCCATCGGTAAGAATGACATACTGGCCACAGAGTTCACACATAAACAGGCCACTATGAGCAGATACAGTTCCGCCGGGATGCAATCTGGCCGCTTGTTCTGCTGTAATTCGTTTCCAGCCGTTATCCGACCACATGCAGACATGTGTTAGTGAAGCCATATGCATTCCCCCTTATAGTATTTTCCTTATACCTTGTTTCTACCTCTCTGGAGACAGAGGCATAGCATCTATTTTTTATCATAACACATATAACCCTTCTCATCAATATTTATGGAGGATTTATGTCGAAAGTTGGCAGTATGCTCTTTGCTCCACCGTTCATAATCTCACTGATGGAAGAAAAAGAAAAGCACCGGAACGGTGCGTAGCCGCAGAACAAAATTCTGCGAAACAAGGGTTTGGGAAGCTGTCCCAACGAGTAAAAACGGACTTCTGGCGGTCACGCTGGAAGTCCGTTTTGAGCATTTGTATCCACAAATGCACTGCTTGCCCAGTAGCGCACTTCTGCCATAAGGCCACCTTGCCATGAGATGTTGTAACAAGCTGGTGCGGACATTTTGTGTCCGCACGCACCGAAACCGCACATTAGTAACAACGATTCAACATGACATGTTAGCAAAGCGGGATGGACAAACTTCGTCCACCCCATCGGAGACCAACCGCCAGAAGTGGTAGTGACAAACTCTGTCACCACCGCCATCAACGGAAACATTCTGTCCGTTGATGGCGGTTCACTTACTCTGCAAGCAATGCCTTTGTTCCCACAAAGGCTCGAAACAGCAATTTCCGGCGTTGCCGGAAACCGCTGTTTTTGCTTGTTGGGAAGCATCCCCAACCCTTTGAACAGACCGCTCCGCTGGTCTGGCTGCACGGCAATTCTGCCGCTTTACGGCTGACGCCCGTTGTTGATTTTTCGTTTCCGGCTCCGCTCCGGCGTCTGAGGTTCCGACATGGGGATGGGGTCGCACTTCAAAGTGATTTCGTCCTCATCTGTCTGAGTCGCTTTGTGAAAATCATCCCGGTACTCCGGGAACTTGCTTTTCCAAAGTGCGTATTCCTCGTCGGTCAGATTCCCGGCGTCGTGCCGGGTGCAGACTTCCATAAACCTAAAGGCCCGGTATTGGAGCATGGCACTAACATTTTCAAGTGTGCTGTTCGGGTCTTTCTGAAAATCCAATGATGCCACACTGTCACGGAATACAAAATGGATATGCCCATCAATCTCGACCGGATACAGACCATAGATTTCTTCCAGCTTAAACAATGCTTGAACAGCGCCGTTCAAATCCGTCAGGTTCACATCGGCAATTGCGTAGAAGCTGACCCGAAGCTGCTCGGTTATGTTTTTGAGCGTGAGGAAATCCGGCACCCTGTTTCCCAATTCATAATTTCTGATAGCGGACTCGCTGACCTCGCACAGGTCGGCGAGTTCTTTTTGTGTCAGCCCCGCCTGCTGTCTGTAAAACCTGATCTTTTCTCCCAATGTCGCATCGACTGGCAATCCCATAAGCGCATCCTCCCTTGTTTGGCAGTATAGCCGTTCTGCTGTTTATTATATCATGCTCCGTTCAAAAATGAAAGGTTTTTTTGAAAATGACTTGACAGCACATTTCTGAACGGTTATAATGATAATGCAGTTCAGAAATGAACTCTTCAATCTTCCGTACATAGACAATTCGGCATACATGCCAAATCGGCGGCCCGCCCGGACAGGAAGGAGGTCAACCGGGCCCCCTGCCGCCTCTCCCACTGTCTCCGTCAGCGTTATGGTGTTCGCTGCCGGATGCTGTGAAAGGAAATGTGAATGACGGAAGAAAAAAGCAAAATCCCTATGTTAAACGCAATCCCGGCGGAGGAACTGCTGGACACGACCTACGCCCCGTCCGGCACTTTGATTGACGGCCTGATGGGTCAGGGAATCTACATCCTCGCCGGATCGCCCAAGGTGGGCAAGTCCTGGCTGGTGCTTTGGCTGGCAAACCAGATCAGCAAAGGCGAGCCGGTCTGGGGACTGAAAACCGAAAAATGCGGCGTCCTCTACATCAGCCTGGAGGACACCTTCCAGAGAATCCAAAAGCGGCTGAACGGTGTGAGCGGCGGCAACCCCGGCCCCATCTGGCTGGCAACCGAAGCCCTGTATATCGGCGAGGGCTTTGAGGAACAGCTTGTGAACTTCCTCACCAACCATCCCCATGTGAAACTGGTCATCATTGACACCTTCCAGCGTGTCCGCAAGGCCGGACAGGAGCAGTACAACTACGCCAGCTACTACGAGGCGGTCTGCGCCCTGAAGAAAATCGCCGACCGTTTCCTCATCACTCTGCTGCTTGTCCACCACACCCGCAAGACTGGCTCGTCCGATTCCTTCAACATGATCTCCGGCACGACTGGGCTTCTGGGCTGTGCCGATGGCGCACTTGTCCTGCAAAAGTCCTCCCGGATGGAGACTACCGCCACACTGGATGTGACCGGGCGGGAGGTGGCCGACACGCAGTTGAACCTTCGCTTTGATAAACAGAGAAAGGTCTGGGACTTCGTTTCCTTTGGAGGTGATATGCAGGAAAAGGAACCGAACCCCATCCTGACCACCATTCAGACCTTTGCACAACAGCACTCTGTATGGTGTGGCTACGCTGCCGCATTACTGGATGAACTCAAAACTATGACCGACATTGATGCCGAACCGAACACACTGACCAGACTGTTGAACGCCAACATTAGAGAATTGGAGCGTGAGTATGGTGTTCGTTACCGTTCCGGCAAGCGGACCGGCAAAGGGCGGCTGGTCTGTCTGACGGACCTGAGCGCACCCTGGGCGGATGTAGATAATGTAGATAATGTAGGTAATGATGGTATTTTGAACACCGGGGACGGTCGTAAAAATATCTACAATACCTACACAACCTACACGCCCGCCTCTGATGGGCAGGAAGGGGCGTGACGGTATGGGTGTGAGGACAGATAGATTTCTAAATGAGGAAAACCTGCTTCCGGAACAGCGTATGTACTTCGACCGTTGCATGGACTTCCTTGCCAGGATAATGGAAAAGTATGGTGATCTATAAGAGCGACGATCCGAATGATGTCATCCGGAACTGGATGCGTGGCCGGGACACCCTTGAATTCCTGGGGTTATGGGAAAGTCTGCACAATCCAAATTTCAAACCCGTCGAATTCGACGCCTTTAGAAGTCAGGCCGGTACACACGCCTTTACCATGTCGCCCAGCAAATGGATTGCCGGAGTGGACGCTATTAGTATCGTGGTCAAGGTAGGTCGTTATGGTTGGGACCTATGCCCACACGGACATTGCCATGTCCTTTGCCACTTGGATTTCTCCAGAATTTCAGCTTTATATCATGAAAGACTACCGGCGTCTTAAATCCGATGAAAACAGCCGTCTGTCCTTAAGCTGGAATCTGAACCGTGAAGTAGCGAAGCTCAATTATCGCATTCACACTGATGCCATCAAGCAAAATTTGATTCCCCCAGCACTGACCCCTGACCAAATCGCTTTTACCTACGCAAATGAGGCTGACCTGCTGAATGTCGCTCTGTTCGGTCAGACTGCCAAGCAATGGCGGGATGCGCATCCAGGTCAAAAAGGTAATATGCGGGATGAGGCGACGATACAACAGCTTCTGGTTCTTGCCAATATGGAGAGCTACAACGCAATTTTGATTGAACAGGGCAAACCCCAATCGGAAAGATTGGTTCTCCTGCGGGATTTGGCTGTCCGGCAAATGCGGACACTGGAGGCTTTGGACATCAGTAGCCTGCCCCAACTAACAGATGGAGGTAACGAATGAAAGCAAAGCAAAAGTGTTATCTCTATACCCGTGTTTCCACCTCTATGCAGGTAGATGGATACAGTCTTGATGCGCAGAAGGATAAACTCCGCAAATTTGCAGAGTTTCAGGAAATGCAGATTGCTGGAGAATACTCTGATGAGGGCAAGTCTGGTAAGAATGTGGAGGGGCGTCCGGAATTTTTGAAGATGCTTCGGGATATTGAGTCCGGCAAAGACAATGTGAGTTTTGTGCTTGTGTTCAAACTGTCCCGTTTTGGGCGGAATGCCGCCGATGTGCTGACCTCTTTACAGCGGATGCAAGACTATGGTGTCAATCTGATTTGCGTGGAGGATGGCATCAATAGCTCCAAGGACTCTGGGAAACTGATGATTTCAGTCCTTTCGGCAGTGGCGGAAATCGAGCGGGAGAACATCTTAGTTCAAACGATGGAAGGCCGCAGGCAAAAAGCCCGTGAGGGGCGCTGGAACGGCGGCTTCGCTCCCTATGGCTATCGACTGGAAAATGGGGAATTGCTGATTGCGGAGGACGAGGCGGAGGCGATCCGTATCATATACGACAAGTATATCCATACCACAATGGGTGTTGCAAGGATTGCTGCCTGGCTGAATGAGCATGGCTATCAAAAAAAGAAACGACAGAATAACACTTTGGACAACTTCACCGCCGCATTTGTGCGCAGTGTTTTGGACAATCCCATCTACTGCGGAAAGCTGGCCTACGGACGCCGCCACAATGAAAAGATTCCCGGCACTCGTAACCAGTATCACATTGTAAAGCAAGATGAGTATATGCTCTACGACGGAGCGCATGAGGCTATTATTTCCGGAGAGGACTGGCAGCTCGCCCACCAGCAAAGACAAATCACAGGAGGTAGACAGGAAAAGACGCATAGTCTGGAGCATGAGCATATTTTATCCGGTATTCTGAAATGCCCTGTTTGCGGCGGTGGGATGTACGGAAATGTAAATCGCAAAAAGAAAAAAGACGGCAGTCTCTACCGTGATTATTTCTACTACGCCTGTAAACACCGTCTCCACATTGACGGTAAACGCTGTGATTACCATAGGCAGTGGGGCGAGGATATTGTGAATGACGCGGTAGCCGATGTGATCAGGCGTTTGGTGCGAACCCCGCAGTTTGAAACGGCGATTCGGGAACGAATCGGCAGCCGGATCGACACCACAGAGCTGGAGCAGGAGTTGGAACTCCAGCGCAAAAGGCTCCGCCAGCTTTCGGGGACAAAGGACCGGCTGGGACAGCAGATTGACCGGCTGGACTTTGACGACCCGCATTATGACCGCAAGTATCAGGATTTGCAGGAGCGGCAAAACACGATCTACGATGAAATTGTTATCGCTGAGGCTGACATTGCCGATGTGCTGACCAGGCTCAATAATATCCGCCAGCAAAAGATTTCTGAAGACAATGTATATCAGTTCCTACTGTACTTCGATAAGCTGTACGATGAATTCATAGACGCTGAGAAAAAAGAGTTTATCAGGAGTTTTATTGAGAAAGTGGAGATTTACCCTGAAAAGCTGCCAAACGGACGCTTTTTGAAACGGATCGAATTCCGGTTCCCGGTGTTCTTTGATGGGCAGGCGGTTGATGGGTTGAGTTGGGACTTAGAAAGCACAGTTGAGACGGTAGTACTGCTTTCCCACAAAAAGCCAGACGGACATATCAACGTAAAAGTTGAGTTTGGCGAGGGTGAGGGAAAAGTTCCGCTTGATAATATTGCTAAAAGAGCGGAAAGCTATAAGCCCAAAGAACGAGTGACCTACAAAATGATAAAGGAGTACATAGAAGCTAAATACGGCTTCAAGGTACATACCGCATATATCGCAGAGGTAAAGAGAGATTTAGGATTGCCGATGTATGATGCTCCTAATGCGGTAGAAGAATTGAAACAGCCGAGGAAACATCCGACAGCGGAGAAAGTGGAAGCGATAAAGGATGCATTGAAGCATTTTGAAGTGATTTAATAATGGTGAGCGTATCATTAAAAATAGTGGTACGCTTTTCTTTAAAATATTTGGGAAGCAATATATAAGTGCTGAATATGCTTGAAAGGAGGAAAATGGAGTGAACCGTATTACAGAAATAACAAAGCGAGATATTTTAGATTTATTTCAGAATGGATTAGAGATAGACGAATTTTTTCAAACCCGAACCGTTACTTATAATTATTATGGTCGCCTTGAAGAAATAGATTTTCTTAAAAGATTATATGATTTGGAGAGAATGCCAAGTTTTGATTCAAGATTTGCAAATGCAGAACAGGATATTTGGCAACATACAGTGAATAATGATGATTATCCATACTGCTGGGTTTTTGAAGACAAAAGATTCAATTTACAAGATGGTAGCGATGAAGTATATTTAAAATTTCTTTGCGAAGTATTTCACCCTGCTGTTCGATATGATAAGGGATATTGGAAAGAATTTTTAGTGGCAACTAACAAGCTATTACAAAATGACGGTTATGAGATTTACCCTGCTGAGAAAATATCCAATCGTGATGTTTATGGATGGAGAATATATCAGCAAGAAGATAATACGTTGTTTATTCCATATTCTCAACGAAATGCAAAGGACATAAAAGCAAAAAAGATAGTATTGTCCATAAAGCGGAAAGCGAGAAATCAAATTTATCAGTTTCTGGAGCGATATAATATCGTATATCAAGCGACTGACGAAACGGGATGGAATTATAATACAACAGTAGCTGAGGATGTTTTCAATGAAATAAGGCAATTTTATGTGCCAAAGTGTTATAATGATAAAAAAGAATATGTTGAAACTGCTGATTTGCAAGCATTCATACTTTCTAATTCTCCATTTTGCGTGTTGGACGCAATAGAGTTTTTTGCGAAACATAGTATCTCAGATGACTTTGAACCACAGATTAATGCTATATTAAAACTGAATGAGATACCGTTTCAGCTTTCCAAGGGAAAGCTAATGAATACATTTGATACCCAGATAAATAAAAATTCATTAGTGTCTGTTCAAGAAGTAGGACTGAAAGAGTTATTACAAGAGGCTTCAAAATATTATGATGAAAACAATTTGCAAATTGCAGTGGAGAAACTTTGGGATGCATTTGAGAGACTAAAGACATATTACTGCTCATCGACTGTAGATAAGAAGAAATCGGTTAATAAGATTATAATGGATATGGGTAATAATCAACAGCCGTTTTTAGAATTATTTGAAAAGGAATTTCATGAGCTTACCATACTTGGCAATAATTTTAGAATTCGACACCATGAAACAACAAAAACGGATATTCAGGATAAAAGGCATTATGAATATTTTTATAAACGTTGCCTGTCTTTAATTTCAACCGCAATCCAGTATTTAGATGGAAGAAATTTATTATAACTGTGATAAAGATAATTTCCGCCATTATTATTCAGATATATTTTCGACTCTATCTTTAATAAACGGAGATCCAACTATCGGAAGTTTGGATATATTAGCTCAAAATATTCAAACAATAAAAGATGGGTATACTCCTAAAAATAATGATGAAAATGGGCAATTAATTGATATTAGCAAAGAAATACTTAAATTATACGACCATACCAATCTTGATATTGCACGCATTAATTATACAACTACCATGGTTGGAGAAACCAAGTCGGAATTAGCAAAAACCAAAGTTCTTGTTGAAAAATTAGAGGCAAAAATCAAAGATGCGGAAGATCATTTGAAAAATGTTTCAGATCAGAATATAGAAGCAGTAACGGAAATGGCCAAAGACATTAAGAATAGTCAAAAAGATATGCAAAAGGACTATATCACTATTTTGGGTATTTTTGCCGCTATTATTTTGGCATTCACTGGTCAATTCGCTTTTTCTAGCTCTATTCTAGAGAATATAGGATCTTCTACAGCATACAGGCTGGTACTTATTGCTCTAATCATTGGATTGGTTTTTTTCAATCTCATTTGGGTCCTGATTGATTTTATTAGAGAAATTTGTGGAAAAGATATTAGTACGCAGCCCAAAAGGAAGTGGAACTGGTTTACAGTTGTCAATATTATATTGGTACTTGGAATCATCATGACGTGCATTTCTTATAAATTTGACTGGTTTAAAAAAATTGAACCTAATGACGACACTAGTATTACTACTACTCAGACTGAATCAATAGAAATACAAGATACAGAACACATTTTGCCTTCTTCACCTGACGAATCTGAAATTGATCAATAAATCTTATATTGTATCTCTACATGAAACGGGCTAAGTTGCAATATAAAGCAAGGAGTTGGGGATTTTTTCTCCAACTCCTTGTGCTAATTCAATGATTGACTTCTAAATTTAAGATGTTCTAATTCACAACATCTTTTAAATGTGCAATTAGCGAACTTTCGAGAAGGATCTGTGCATAGGACAGTTGAACTTACAGGAAACCAATTTATCCATTTTGTTCGCTCCTTTGCTGTTTTGAAAAATTGAGGTGACTCCAAGAACAGCAATCTGATTTCTTTCCCTACCGTTGTCCTGCGTCGCCCTGGG
>ENA-OPSX01000587-OPSX01000587.1-human-gut-metagenome-genome-assembly--contig:-NODE-587-length-19927-cov-4.623792_pt1 | contig 19927 bp, 20 predicted proteins | sample MGYA00241462_ERZ501916 | MGnify/ENA primary metagenome ERZ501916 (study PRJEB25962, sample SAMEA2042113) | human gut metagenome | biome: human gut; feature: human-associated habitat; material: faeces...
CCACCCCTCAAGAATGAGGGGCAGGGGAGTTGAAGTGTCGAAGACACTTTTTTATTGATATAATTAGCAAATCAATAAAGTTATACGAACGACTAAAAAATAAGTTGAATTGATGATTAAAATATGTTAATATAAAAATAACTAAAAAAGTTATTTAAAGAGGTGGAGAATATGGAAAAATTAACAAATTTAGAAGAAATGATCATGAAATGTATTTGGGATTACGGAGAAGAGATTCCATTTTTACAAATTGGAAAAGAGTTAAAAGAACGGTTTGGCAAGGAATACAAGAGAACAAGTATACGAACTTATCTATTCCGTTTAGAAGATAAAGAATATTTGAAAGTGGATAAAAGGGGAAGAAATGCCTATGTTTATCCGATTATTTCGGAAAAAGAATATCGAAAAGAAAAAGCAGAAGATATACTGGACAATTGGTTTGATGGATCAGCAAAAGAATTATTTACTGCATTAAGTGAAAAGATTCCAAAAAGCGAAAAAGAAAGGCTAAAAGGTGTATTAGATGATATGGATTTTATATAAAAATATGCTGATGCTGTTTTCAGCAGTACTGCTTAATTTTATATTAGGAACGATCATATATATTATTTGGAAGTTACTTGGAAGACTTGCAGAAAGCAAGGGATATGTGGAGATTAATTATTGGATATGGAAGATCGTACTATTAGCATTTCTGTGTCCAGTGGGGATTATAGTACTTTTTGGAATAAAGAAGAAAGGATTGTATGGTTTTGATTTTTGGTATGCGAATAAAATTAGAATTCTGTTAACAGTATTAGGAATCGTGTGGTTTATTGGAAGTGTGATAAGGGCTTTCATATATATGAAAAAGATGCATCAGATGCATAAAATGTTACAGAAAGGAAGAAAATGTCAGCCTGAGATCATTAAGAAAAAACAGCAGATTTGTTGTGAATTAGGACAAAAAAATAATATCGATATTGTAAAACACAAAGAAATAAAAATTCCAATGGCATATGGGATTTTTCATCGAAGAATCGTCTTGCCTGAAATAGAATATAGTACAGAAGAGATAGACATTATTTTGCACCATGAATTAATTCATCATAAACATCATGATCTGTCATGGAAAGCAATCTTTATGATGGCTCATATTATTTATTGGTTTCATCCAGGAATGAAAGATTTGATAAGACAGTTAGATCAATGGGGAGAAGCATATTGTGACAGGACAGCTAGCTATTATATAGAAAGCATGAAGACTTATTTTAACGTGATCATAGATATAGCAACGGAAGAAAAGGAATGTAATACATATTGCATGGGATTATGCGAAAATAGTGAACTTTTGGTTCTTCGAATGAAAAGAATGCAGTCCTATTTAAACAAAAAACCATTAAAAAGGATAACGGCAGTTAGCTTGATATTGATCATATTTGGTATAAGTTCGATAACTGTGGCTGCATCTACGATTGGATTTGCAAAAGGATATGCTTATGTTGCAGATCAGACAATGGATGAGGAATCAGTAATAGAAACAGAGAAAGTTATAGATTATAAAATAGACAGAAAAGAGAAAATACGGAGTCAAAAAAGAGAAGGAATAGAAGTGATAAAACAAGGAGCTATAATTCCAGATGTTAATGATGCGAGAATTCTTGATTTAAAACTTAAGGCAAAAGAAAGAATTGAAACGAAAAAGAAATATATAGATAAAAAGAAAGGGAAAGAAATCGAAATTTCAGTTAGCACAGGGTTAGAAGAGGATCATGTTAGTAAGAAAATAGCAATAGGAATTATTGAACCAAATGGAAAGGAAAGATATATTGAAGAAGGAAGAAATTTATGGCATGGTTTTAAAATAAACAAAAGTGGAGATTACGTAATTTTTATTGAAAATTATGGAGAAAAGGATGTGGATATTTCAGGTTATTGTTCAGTTAATCCATATATAACGAAAGAGGAGGATAAGAAATTTGAAGAAAGTAATAATTAGCATATGTATAATGGTGAGTTTAATGGGGTTTTTGTAAATGTAAATGCATCAGAAGATCAGGAAATGATAACTTCAAACCAGGTGTTGGAAGATGGATTTCTAGAAGAAACTGAAGAAGAAGAATTTTTAAATTTTTCAACAAAAGTAAATGTGGATTGGACTGTGAAACCTCAAATACTTAAAAGATCGAAAGGTTTTACAAAAAAAGCAGGTAGTATAATCTATATTAATTTAAAAATTTTTCCACATAAAAAAGTTCGAATTGGAGTAATCAAAGGTGGAAAAGTTAAGAAGTATTATGAAGTTACTACAGGGTTGGAAAAAGAAATACCAGTAAAAGACACAGATACATATAGTGTTTTTGTATAAAATATGACAAATTCAACGATTAATGCTAAGGGGAGCTATATTAAGTAATGTATAAAATAAGTAGAAGGAGGTGATGTCATATGAACAATTAAAAAATCCATGTAATACAAAAGACGGGAATCTTCAACAATCTGTATAATATACAGATACACGTATCACATGGATTCTTATATTATAGCAAAATACATCAGAAAATCAAGATTTTACTATAGTATAGGAGGAAACACATGAGAAAGTTTAGAAAATACACAGCCACAGCATTAGTAGCAATGATGGTGGCAGGGATGACAATGTCTGGATATCAGCCAGCAGATGTTTCGGCAAGTCAGGAAAGCGAATATATCATTGTAACAAAAGATAAAAAATCTATGAAAACAGTAGAAAGCAAATACAATACAATGATAGATACTCAAGAACAAAATACAGATTTTCTAAAAGATGAGAATGTATTAGTATCAAAAATGACAGCAAAAGAAGCTGATATCGTAAACAAAGATCAGAAAGTTGTATCTGTAGAAAAGAACACAATGGTCAATGCATAGGAAACAGAAAGTACAACAGCAGCAAAAGAAGATCAGGGAACAGACAGTCAATGGAATCTGAAAAGTATTCATGTAGATAAAGCAAAGGATACGGCAACAGATGAAAAGGTAAAAGTAGCATTATTGGATTCAGGAATTGATTATCAAGAAGGATTAAATGTAAAAGAAAGAGTCAATTTAATAGAAGATGATAATGAATTTTCTCCAATGTTTGAAGACAGTTCCAATCATGGAACATCCATTGCAAGCTTAATTGTCAGTAATAATGGAAAAGTAAAAGGAATCAATAAAAATGTTGAATTATATTCAGCAAGGATTCTGGATGAAAATAAACAGGCACCAATCAGCAGAGTCGTAGAAGGAATTTATTGGGCCATTGATAAGAAAGTAAATATTATCAGCATCAGTTTTGGAACAAATCAATATTCAGAAGCCTTAAAACAGGCAATTGATGAAGCCAATGCAAAAGGAATCTTAGTAATCGCAGCAGCAGGAAATCAAGGAGAGAATGGAACAGATAATGTTGAATATCCAGCAGCATTTGAAAATGTTGTAGCAGTAGGTTCTGTAGATTCTAAAGCTGAAGTAAGTGGTTTCAGTTCTACAGGAAAAGAAGTTGACGTAGTAGCACCAGGAGAAGCAGTAAGAGCAACGGGTGCATTTGGTGAAACAATGGTTACATCTGGAACAAGTATGGCAGTTCCGCATGTTGTTGGTGCAGCAAGTCTTCTGTGGCAGAAAGATACAAGTAAATCAAAAGATTTTATCAAAAATCTGTTAGAAGAAAGTGCAAGAAATCTGGGAGATAAAGAATCCTATGGAAATGGACTGATCGACTATGAATATGCAGAGAAGCAATACACAAAAGCAGAAGAACAATATGAGCAGGGACAGGATATTGAACTAAAGGATAATACAAAAACAATTAAAACTTATAATAATTCCTCTGATGAGAATAAAGTTTCTGGAACATGGTCTCTTGATAGCCATCAAGAATATTTAACAAAAAATGGAGTAAATATTCCGGCTATGAAAAAAGGAGCAATATATTCAGACCAAGAAGAGTCTGGAGTGAGAGGGATGGATGCAAATCCTGATTTTCATGGATTGTTTCGTAGAAAATTATCATCAGATAATTATGAGGTGGTTAATTATTTAGCTAGTTATCGTTTTTTGATTAAAATTGCAAATGAATATGGTAAGGGGAATACGTATACAGGGGTGAAAAAGGCGGATATCCCAGGATTAACGGATAATAGTTGGAGTAAAATGAGATCAGCTATATCTAAAATACAAAGTAAAAGTTTTTTTAAGAATTATAGTAATGCAAACAAAAAAGCATTTATTTTTGGAATGGCAATGCATACAGCAACAGATACGATAGCTCATTCATCTCATAAATACGGAATTAGAAAAAGCGGAAAATGGGGAAGAATAAAACATCCATTAGCAGATGATACAACTTATGAAAAAAGACGTTTTCCATTAGCATATAGAATTGAAAGAAACAACCTATACAGATATCAAGGAAAGCGAAGTGATGTGGCGGTTTGTCATGATTTCCATGCGGCAGGAGATACAAATGGAACATATTATGTAAATGACAGTTCTCTAAAATATTATAGAGTAGGAAATTTATCTATATATGCTTCACAAGTAAATATTACTGACCAAAATGTAATTAAACATTATGGAATGTTAAATCGTACATTACCAAAATTATCAGATGAATCATAGAAAAATAAGGAGATATTGTTATATGAAAAAGAGAATATTATTTTTTATTATGTTATCAACTGCGGTTATTAGTACAATACCATTTACGGCAAATATAAAAGCATCCACTAAATGGATTACAACAAAATCAGTAAAAAAGGAAGAAAACGGAGTGAAATATTTTGCTTACATATCAGAAGATGGAAAAGAAAGCTGGATTTATCGGATAAAATTAAGTAGAAAGTTAACGAAATTGAAGCTGCCTGAAGAAATTAATCAAGCGAAACTAACAAGAGTAGGGTACGGGGAAGAATTATACGGAGAAGGACATGATTCTTATGAAAATGTTTTTGGAGATACGATTGAGCCAGGGCATGGATGTTATGGAACATTATCAAACGATGATAAAAATAAAAGAGCAATTCAACAAATTGTATTTCCAAATACAGTAAATCAGATAGAAGCTGCTACATTTACAGGAATGACAAAACTTAAAAAACTTGAGATTCCAAAACAAATCACAAAAGTACCAGCTTATGCATTTGCGAAATGCACATCATTGACTAAGATTACATTTGCAAAAAATATGAAATCTATTTCAAGCAATGCATTTTTACATAGTAATAAGGTTAAAACATTTTGTTGTCCAAAGTCAAACCAAACATTTGCAGTGAGAAAGGGAATTTTAACAACAAAATCAGGAAAAACTTTGGTACTCGTACCAAATAGAATGAAAAAGATTACGATTCCATCTTGCGTAAAGATTATTAGAAAAAAGGCCTTAAATGGATCACAAGCGACAAGTATTATAATTCCAAAGTCAGTGAAGAAAATAGAGAAAAAAGCACTTAAGGCAAAGAAGATTACAAAAATCAGTTTAAGCAGCAAAAATAAGGTTTATAAGATGAAACATAATTGTATTTACCGTAAATCAGATGGTTTATTGGTGGCAGTATTAGTAAAGACAAAGGAAATAAATATTCCATCTAAAATAAAAGTAATTGATGATACAGTTTCAGTCATGGGAAAAATAGGTACAAGAAATGAAGTTCATATTCCGAAATCTGTAAAGAAAGTAGTGGAATATTGGATGTTTTATGGAGATGCAACTATATATTTTCATGGAATGAAGCCACCAGTGATAGAGAGTCAATATGACGGAAATGAATTTACGGCCTTGCCAATTTATAATAGTGTCTATGTACCAAAGAAAGCAAAGAAGACATACATTAAATGGGCAAAAGACAGAGACGGTTTGGAATGGCATGATTTGCATACGTTTTAACCGAGATTTGTAACGAGTCTTTTGATCAGTACATTCGGAGGCTTAGTGAATGTATCTGCAGCCATAGTAATTTTGGAAGTAGCGCAGAAGCAGAAGGTATTCAGTTGAAAGGAGATTATGTATATTTTGGAATCAGCGATAAATCTAAAAGTGATCGTGCATGCATCTACTCTATTCCAAAAAGCGTTTTTTAATATGAAACAGAAAATCTATGATGAAGTAAAATTATAAACAGGAGGGAAAATTATATGACTAAGAAGAAAATTATGATTCCAATCATGAGCATTATGCTTGCAACCTCATCCGTGACAGCGATACCATCACTTACCAGCGTGCATGCAGCTCAAGCAGTGCAAGAAGCTTATACTTATCAAGTAGAAACACAGGAAGGAAAGCAGTATATTGTATTAACAGATTATAAAGGAAGCGAGGAAAAAATCACAATTCCAGATCAGATCAATGGAATTGAAGTTAAATCTATTCAAGATGGATTTGGCAAAAATTCAAAATTAAAAAGTATTACATTGTCAAAAAATATTGCATCCGAAAAAGATACAAAAAGAAGTTTAGCAGGACTAAATCAGATTACAACACTGGAAGAAATTCAGACAGTAAAAGATAATGCTGCATATCAGTCAGAAGATGGGATTCTTTACACAAAGGATAAAAAAGAACTGGTTGCTTATCCAAAATCAAAAAAATCAGAAACATATGTTATGCCATCTGAAGTGGAAAAAGCAGGAGAGTTAAGTTTAGCAAATTTAAAATATCTAAAGAACCTTACATTTTCAAAGAAAATAAAAATAATCCCAGAGTGTTCAAATAGCAGTATAGAAAATGTGATCATTCCAGATCAAGTGAAAGTGATAGATGAAAGTACATTTGACACATGTAAAAATTTAAAGAAAGTAACATTTGGAAAAAATATAACAACAATTGGAGATGGAGCGTTTGCAAATTGTACAGCATTAGAAACAATAAAATTACCAAACAATTTGAAAAATATTGAAGAAGTTGCTTTTGTCAATACATCATTAAAATCAGTGATAATCCCTGATTCTGTTGTAAAAATAGGAGCTTCTGCATTCGATAAAGATGTAAAATTAAAAAAACCATCATATTTAAAAAAGATCAAAAAAACAGGTGGTGCTGTTTATTACGAAGCGAGAGCAACTGTAAAAACATCAAGAAAGAAAACGTCTTATAAGGCAGCGAAGATTACAAAGATTCGTGCAAATACCAAGAAAGTAACACTGAAAAAAGGAAAGAAAGCAAAGATTCAAACAAAGATTTTCTATGCCAAAAAATTGAAAAAAGGATATCTTGATCCATCTATTTTAAAATTTACAACATCAAACAAAAAAATAGCAACTGTATCTAAATATGGAAATATCAAGGGAGTTAAGAAAGGAAAAGCAACGATCACGGTAAAATTACGTACATCAGGAATAAAATATAAAGTGAATGTAGTGGTTAAGTAGAGACAAATAAGAAAACGGTATCAAGTCTTCTGCTTATCTCTCAGAAGACGGCAAAGAAAGCTGGATCTATCAGATTAAATTAAGCAAAAAGATCACAAAATTAACGTTGCCAAAAGAAATCAATCAGGCAAAACTTACCAGAGTAGGATTTGGAGAAGAATTATATGGGGAAGGACATGATTCATATATAAATATTTTTGGAGATACGATCGAACCATGGCATGGATGCTACGGAACATTGTCATATGATGACAAGAATAAAAGAACGATTCAAGAAATTGTATTTCCAAATACCGTGAATCAGATAGAAGCAGCTTCATTTACCGGAATGACAAAGCTTAGGGAACTTAAGATGCCAGAGCAGATTACAAAGGTACCATCTTATGCATTTGCAAAATGTACGGTACTTAGTAAGGTTACATTTTCAAAGAACATGCAGTCAATTGCAAGCAGTGCATTTTTACACAGTAATCAAGTGAAAACATTCAGTTGTCCAAAAGCCAATAAAACATTTGCAGTGAAAAAAGGAATGTTGATGACAAAATCAGGAAAAACATTAGTGCTTGTACCAAACAAGATGAAAAAAATTACAATCCCTGCGAGTGTGAAAACAATTAAAGCAAAGGCATTTAATGGTTCACAGGCAACAAGCATTGTAATTCCAAAGTCTGTAAAGAAGATTGAAGCAAAAGCATTATCTAGCAAAAAGGTTACAAAAGTAAGCTTAAGCAGCAAAAATAAGATTTACAAGATGGCAAATAACTGTATCTATCGGAAGTCCGATGGGTTATTAGTTGGAGTAATTGCAAAAACAAAGAAGGTTAGCATTCCATCCAAAGTAAAAGTGATTGATGATACAGTTTCTGTGATGGGAAAGATTGGAACGAAGAATCAGGTACATATTCCAAAATCCGTAAATAAGGTAGTGGAACGCTGGATGTTTTATGGAGACGCAACGGTGTACTTCCACGGAATGAAACCTCCAGTGATCGTTAGTAAATATAATGGCAATGAATTCACAGCACTGCCAATTTTCAATAAAGTCTATGTGCCAAAGAAAGCAAAGAAGACCTATATCAAATGGGCAAAAGACAGAGATGGTTTGACATGGCATGATCTGCATACATTTTAAGAAAACAATAATAACAAAGAGATACATGGAAAAAGAAAGATGCCAAAACTATAATGGCATCTTTTTTTGATCATCAAGAAAAAAGAGATGTAATTGACTTGCATTATTAGGATGCAAATTGGAAGATTTACTGGAGATATAAAAGATGTTATAATATTTTCAAGACATAGGATTACATTTACTCTAGAAAATCAGGAGGCAGCAGGGTATGAAATACAATATTCCAGAAAGAGTTTTAAAGGACATTTCTGCATTTGCAAAAAAATATTCAATCAATAAAGTAATTTTATTTGGATCGAGAGCAAGAGGTGACAATACAGAGAGAAGTGATATTGATATTGCGGTATATGGCGGAGATTTTGACTCTTTTTATTGGGATATTAAAGAAAAAGTACATTCCCTTTTAAGTTTTGATGTGGTAGAAGCAGATAAGCCAATTTCAGAGGAATTAAAACAAGAAATAGAAAAGGATGGTGTGATAATATATGAAAAAGCTTGAGAACTTTTCGAATTGTCTTGAAGTGTTAAAAAGTGCAGATTTTGAAATGGCAGATAATAATGATATTTACAGAACAGGCGTAATCGGACAATTTAATTTAACATTTGAGCTTGCATGGAAGGCATTACAAGAGATATTAAAAATGCACGGAGCAGACGGAGCGGCAACTGGGTCACCAAGAGAGATTTTACAGTTAGGATATAAACTTGGTTTTGTAGATGATGCAGCGGTATGGCTATTGATGTTAAAAAAAAGAAATACATCTGTTCATATATATAATGAGCAAGAAGTTGATGAGATGATATTATTGATCCGTGATAGTTTCATTCCAGCATTTGTTGGGCTTGAAAAGACGTTAAGAAGCAAATTAGAAGAAGTAAAAAATGATTGGGAATAAATTTTACTGAGATGGAAAAAGAAAGATGCCAAAACTACAATGGCATCTTTCTTTTTCCTAATCATCAATTCCAAATTTATTTTCCAAGGCATCTTCTAAAAGATCAAGCTGATCTTCCAATTTTTCTATTGTCTTTTCTCTGGATTTATAAATTTTGAAGCTTAGTTTACCGTTTTCATAAGCATGCTCAAATTCATCATCCAGATGATCCAGTTCATCATCAACCACATCAAGTTCCTTTTTCAAAGTGTAAAAACGTTTTTCGTTGACAGATGCATTGGAAGAAGATGTAGCATTATTTACTTTTTTAGTGAGTTTTTTGATTCTTTTTTTATAAGCTGAAAAATCATAAGAATCATTCTTGGCATCTGAATCAGAGGTAGAAGAATCAGTGGTATCTTCTGTAGAGGAAGTTGTTGTTGCAATTTCCTGTGTTGTGGTAGCCTCGGCAGAATCTTTCTTTGAAGGACTGCATCCTGCAAAAGCAAAAATGATAGAACATGTGAAGAATAAATATAATATTTTTTTCATTGTAAACTCCTTTCTTTGGTTGGGATAGCTTTCCTTTTGTTATAAATAGCATAACCAATAAACATTAAAATAACATTAAAAATAGGTGCTGGATTCAAAAAACAGATTGTATTATAATAAAGGCATTATGAGAATATTAGTTGTTGAAGATGAAAAAGATTTAAGAAATATTATAAAGAAACGTTTGGTAAGAGAGCATTATAGTGTGGATACCTGTGGAGATGGAGAAGAAGCGCTAGATTATATGGAGATGACATCTTATGATGGAGTTCTTCTCGACATCATGCTTCCTGGAAAGGATGGTTTTGCAGTTTTAAAGGAAGTTAGGCAGATGGGGAATAATACACCAATTCTCTTACTGACTGCAAGGGATGGTATTGAGGACCGGGTAAAGGGGCTTGATCTGGGGGCCGATGATTATCTGATCAAGCCATTCGCGTTTGAAGAGTTACTCGCAAGAATCCGCGTGATGATGCGGAGAAAACCCCAATTTGTAACGAATCAGTTAAAGATTGCAGATCTTACTCTGGATCGGGATACAAGAATTGTGACAAGAGCTGGAAAAGAGATCAGTTTGTCATCAAAAGAATTTATGGTGTTAGAATGTCTGATGCGGAATCAGAATATCGTGATGACGAGGCAGCAGATTGAACAAAATGCATGGAATTATGATTATGAGGGAGGGTCGAATGTTATTGATGTATATATAAGATATCTCCGAAAGAAAATTGATGCAGGATATGAGAAAAAACTGATCCATACGGTACGCGGAACAGGCTATGTGATGAGGGAAGAATGATGAAGCAGATGACGATCAAGAAAAAGGTCACATTATGGTATACAGGGATCATTGCACTTATTTTAGGAATGGTTCTTGTCTTTATGTTTTACTTTGTCGACAAAGTCGGGATTTCAGCGACAGAAGAAGAAGTCAGTGCGGCAGTGACTGGATTTTCTGCGAACTTTCAATTTCAGGATGGAACCTATTATTTATCAGAAGATACTCAGTTTTATCAGGATGGAGTCATGTTTTGTGTCTATGATGACAACGGGAAACTATTATACGGCACAATGCCAGAGAAATTTCCAAAACAGACGATCTTAAAGTCTCATACACCGAGAGTCATTACATCTGGCAGCAGCAAATGGATGGTATATGACAGCGTGCATACCTATGGAAAGAATAAGGCTATATGGATCAGGGGGATCACATCCATTCATGCGATCGAAGTATTTATGACAACATCTCAGAAAATGATGATCGTCTTATATCCCGTGTTCATTTTATTGATAGCAATGACAGGATATTTTATGCTGAAACGTGCATTAAAGCAGGTGGATCTGATCTGTGATCAGGTAGAGAATATCAGTTATGGAAAGGATCTTACCAAAAGGCTTCCATTGCCGAAAGTAAGAGATGAATTGTATGAATTATCTCATAAATTTAATCAAATGTTCGAAAGACTGGAAGAATCCTTTGAAAAAGAACAGCAGTTTACAGCAGATGTATCCCATGAACTTCGACTCCAGTGACCGTGATCATTTCTCAATGCGAATATTTGATTGAAGATCCAGTATTAGGGGAAGAGGAAAAAGAAGAGATCATGATCATTTTAAGACAGGCAAGACGCATGTCGAAATTGATCAATGAGATGTTAATGATCGCAAGAGGTGAGATGAGCGAATCTTATGATATGGAAGAAGTTGATCTCATACTATTGACAGAAGTTATCGTAGAAGAATTGCGCGAGCAGGCAGAGAAAAAGAAGATTCAGATATCTGTTTCCAGTGATCGAGATGTAAAGATGATGGGAAATCATACATTATTATTGCGAATGATGATGAATCTTGTTCAGAATGCGATCAGCTATGGAAAGGAACATGGTCATATTGATATTCTATGGAAAGAACAAGGAGATATGATCATAGGAGAAGTAAAGGATGATGGGATAGGAATCGCTCAGGAAGATATTCCTAAGATCTGGGATCGTTTTTACCGGGTAGATAAAAGCCGTTCCAGAGAGAATGGAGGAACTGGACTTGGTCTTTCGATGGTTCACTTTATCGTGGCAGTTCATGGCGGGCAAATACATGTGGAAAGCAAAAAAGGAGAAGGAACAAGTTTTATATTTCAGTTTCCAAAAATATTAGAAAGTAGAAAAGGATAGATACCAAAGTTAATAAGGCATCTATCCTTTTTACAATCACAATAAATTACTGAATATGTTTCAACCCTTCACAAATGCTATCAAGCACAAAATCATCTCCAAGTGAAGTGTCCAGTGTCAGATGGTAGTTTCTGGATAATCCCCATGGTTGATGCGTATAATAATGATAGTTATCAGAACGCTTGCGGTTCATCTGGATTGCTTTCGTCAGTGCCGCATCATGAGATAAGTTTTCCGTTCTCATAATTCGTTTCACACGATACTCGGCAGGTGCATGTAAGAAGATTCGCATGCAATGAGGGCGGTTTCTTAAGATATAATCCGCACAACGACCGATCACAACACAATTTCCTTTTGAAGCAAGCTCATTGATTACTTTAGATTCTGCCGCAAAGATATTATCTTTTGGAGCTGGGTTTTGTGGTGCGTGAGAATATACCTGATTCACAAGGTCATAAAGCAGGGAACTACGCATCTGTTCATCATTATTCTTGATGAATTCAGGATCATAACCAGTAGAACCTGCAGCCATCTGAATGATCTCATTGTCATAGAAATCAAATCCAAGACGTTTTGCAAGAGCTTCTCCAAGGTCATGTCCACCGCTTCCATATTCACGAGCGATTGTAATGACAATAGGAGTGTCTGTTGAATCTGTGTCAGTGTCTAAATCTGTGTTAGTATCTGAATCTGGGAACAGCATTGGCTCCACAAAAGATAAGAAACGTCCAAATAAACGTGCAATAAATCCAACAAGTAAAGCGGCAATAACTGTACCTTCACGTACACCGTCTAACTTACCTGCAAATACAAAGGAAAGAACTCCGGCAATCACAGTCATAGATACGTCAAAACAGATTTTTGTGACACCAAATTCTGTATGCCATGTCATTACAATGGCACGTACAAAAGATTCCCCAGGAAGCATGGCAACATTGGCAAGCACTTCTGTATACACACCAAATCCAAGGATCAGACATCCGATCAGCAGATAAATGATCTTCATCAAATAAAAGGACGGATTTACAAATCCAAGAAGGATCATAGACCAGTCAATAAAATATCCGAATAAGATAGAGATTGGAATCTGTAACACGTGTTCCAGTTTAAAATTCTTTCGTAAGATCAACAGCTGTAAAAAGATCAGTAACAGGCTGAAGAAAATGGTGAAATTTCCAAGTGTAAATGGAAAATTAAGGCTCAGTACATAAGGAATGGAAGAAATTGGTGATGTACCAAGACTTGCTTTTGTGATCAGGGCAACTCCGAGAGAGTTAATATAAAGTCCAATAAAAAAGATGATATAACGTTTTAGTTTTTCCATGATGTGATTTACTCCTCTTTTGTAGTATTTTTATATAGTTTTTCAAAGATCTTTAGAAATTGTTCTTTTTCTGCATTAGAAATCCCAGAAAAAACTTCTTGTTCAAGAGATAAGAAAGCTTTTTCAATCGATTCAGACAGTTCCATTCCATAATCTGTCAGGAAAATATGAAAGGATCGCCGATTTCCGTTCAAATTCTTACGCTCGATCATATGCTGTTTTTCCATTCGATTTAAAATAGAAGTCAAAGAAGCAGGTTCGATATGACAAGCATGGGCAATGTCTTTTTGACTGGCACCATTATGATATCGAAGATGGTCTAAGACCTTTGGCTGGCCGGTTGAGAGACCAAGTGGCTTTAAGACAGCCATGATTTTCTTCTGAAGGCTTAAATGATTGGACATCAGAAGATAATGATAAGATGATTCATACATAGATGATGCTCCTTTTATGATTAGAAAACTAATAGTTAGAATTCTAACTATTGAAACAGCCATTATTATAAGACAAAACAAACCAACATGTCAAGAGTATTTCTTTCAAAAATCATAAGACAAGCGGCGAAAAATCAAGTATAATAAACCACGGACAGAAAAGAAACATACTATAATAATATGATGATGTGAGTTCGAGGTGTTCGAGGATTGTGAAATTGCGTAGTAATGGAACAATCCGGGTACATTAGAGAGTTTTAAAAGATAAGGAAGGGAAGAACCATGACATTAACACAATTAAGATATATTATAGCGATCGCAGATACAGGATCTATGAATGAGGCGGCAAAAAGCCTGTTTATCTCACAGCCAAGTCTTTCTCTTGCAGTCAAAGAATTAGAAAAAGAGATTGGAACAAGACTCTTTAAGAGAAGCAATCGAGGAGTATCAGTCACACAAGAAGGGATGGAATTCTTAAGTTATGCAAGACAGGTCGTTGAACAGTATCAGCTTATGGAATCTCGCTATATTGAGAAGAAAAATATCAAGAAGAAATTCGGAGTTTCCATGCAGCATTATACATTTGCAGTGAATGCTTTTGTGGAGATGGTCAAACAGTTTGGTATGGATGAATACGAATTTGCAGTCAGAGAGACGAAGACATACGAAGTGATCAAAGACGTCAAAAATTTTCACAGTGAGATCGGGATCCTTTATTTAAATGAATTTAATAAGAAGGTATTAAGCAAGATGCTGCAGGAATCAGGGCTTGAATTCCATCCATTATTGGAATGTGGAATTTACGTTTATATGTGGAAAGGGCATCCTCTGGCAGATAAAGAAGAGATTACGATTGAAGAGTTGGAAGAATATCCATGCCTGTCATTTGAACAGGGGGAATATAACTCCTTTTATTTTGCAGAAGAAGTGTTAAGTACCTATGAATATAAACGTCTGATCAAAGCAAATGACCGCGCGACCATGCTGAATCTGATGGTTGGGTTAAATGGATATACATTATGTTCAGGAATTATCTGTGAAAGCTTAAATGGTGATGATTACTGTGCTGTGAAACTAAAATCGGATGAGCTCATGACGATTGGCTATATCAAGCGAAAAGGAGTCGCGATCAGCCCATTAGGAGAGAAGTACTTAGAGGAGATCAAAAAGTATAAAGCTATGGGTGACGACTCTGGTTATAGGGATATCCTATAACTGGATGTTGACTTTTCATATTGGACAAGTAGGAAATCTAATGGTAAGATAAGTTTGTAATCAAGAAAGACAACATACAAAATTCAAAATAAAAGTCAACAAAGGAGATAGAAATTATGAGTAAAGAAAGAAATTATAAGTTTGAAACATTACAGTTACACGTAGGACAGGAACAGCCAGATCCAGTGACAGATGCAAGAGCAGTACCTATTTACCAGACATCATCTTATGTATTTAGAAATTGTGATCATGCAGCAGCTCGTTTCGGACTTGCAGATGCAGGTAACATCTACGGAAGATTAACAAACCCAACAGAAGATGTTTTTGAACAGAGAATCGCAGCATTAGAAGGTGGAGTTGCAGCATTAGCAGTAGCATCTGGAGCAGCAGCGATCACATATGCGATTGAAAATATTACAAAAGCAGGAGATCACGTAGTTGCAGCGAAAAATATTTACGGTGGAACATACAACTTCTTAGAGCATACATTACTAGATTACGGAATCGAAACAACATTCGTAGACATTTTCAATGAAGATGAAGTAAGAGCAGCAATTCAAGATAACACAAAATTATTATTCATCGAAACATTAGGAAATCCAAACTCAGATGTTGTAGACATTGAGAAAGCAGCAGCGATCGCTCATGAACACAACCTTCCACTGATCGTAGATAATACATTTGCAACACCATACCTTGTAAGACCAATCGAATACGGAGCAGACATCGTAGTACATTCAGCAACAAAATTCATCGGTGGTCACGGAACAACAATCGGTGGTGTGATCATTGACGGTGGTAAATTCGACTGGGAAGCATCAGGAAAATTCCCATCATTAGTAGAACCAAACCCAAGCTACCATGGAGTAAGCTTCACAAAAGACGTTGGAGCAGCTGCATTTGTCACAAAGATCAGAGCATTATTACTTCGTGACACAGGAGCAACATTATCTCCAGTCCATGCATTCATCTTCTTACAGGGATTAGAAACATTATCCTTAAGAGTAGAGCGTCATGTACAGAATGCATTAAAAGTTGTAGAATACCTGAAAAACCATCCAGCAGTAGAAAAAGTAAACCATCCATCAGTATCTGATGATCCTGAGCAGCAGGAATTATACAAAAAATACTTCCCTAACGGTGGTGGATCTATCTTCACATTCGAGATCAAAGGTGATGCACAGAAAGCAAAAGACTTTATCGATCACTTAGAGTTATTCTCACTGCTTGCAAACGTAGCAGACGTGAAATCCTTAGTCATCCATCCAGCATCTACAACACATTCTCAGATGACTGAAGAGGAATTATTAGGATCAGGAATCAAACCTAACACAATTCGTCTGTCAATTGGTACAGAAAATATCGATGATATCATCGAAGATTTAGAGGAAGCTTTTAAAGCAGTACAGTAGGCTAGATTTTTCTTGTGAAACATAAAAACTAAAACATAAATGTCAATTTTCCTAAAAAAATCATAATATAATGATGAGAGTATCAAAAACAACAAAAATCCCTGAAGACGATCAATTCTTCAGAGATTTTTGCAACTTTATATTTATTTTTAAGGTAGAAGATAGCAAGTTAAAATTAAAATTGCTTTATTTATTATATATTTTGCTAGGTTATATCTTACAGATATTCATGATCTGCAAGTACATTTAAGATGTTATGTCCTTCCTGAACACCATCAATGATTCTTCTAGCACGTACGCTGTCACCGATATTGATGATTTCAACGTTAGTATCAGCGAATGCTTCACGGATTTCATCAAGAACAGGAGCGTTTGCTCTCATTCCTAAGCATACGAATCCATAATCGAAAGGAAGATCTTTTTCTTCTCCATTAGCTTTTACTGTGAACGCATCAGCTTTTACTTCGCAAAGAGCTGTTTCAGTCATCTGGTTTACATTGTGTTCTCTCATTAATGTGTTTGTTCCGCATTTAGATACTGGATCTAAGTCTTTACCAATCTGAGGCATCATTTCTACGATGCTTACCTGCGCACCTTTTGGAGCAAAGTATTCAACAACGTCAAGACCTACAGCTCCACCACCAACGACAACAACTTTCTTACCTGTGCAGTCTTCTGGATAATCAGCTAAGTGGTTGATCATTCCTGTGATAGAAGCTACTTTAGATCCTTCTTTGTCGATGTGGTCATGTAATCCTTTGATTGGTGGAAGTAAAGGATTAGAACCTGTTGAGTTTACGATGATGTTTGGATGCAGTGCTTTAATTAATGGCAGAGTTGCTTCCTGTCCTTTGAAGATAAACAGGTTTGTTAATTTAGAAGCACGGTGTACAAGGTAGTCAGGGAAGTCTCTTAAACGTTTCTTATCTGGAATCTTAGAGATTTCAACAGCTAATCCACCAAGATGATCATTCTTTTCGAATAAAAATGTAGTACATCCAACTTCAGCAGCTGTACAAGCAGCTTCAAGACCAGCAGTACCACCACCGATAACAACAACGTTACAAGGTTTATTTACTTTTTTCTTTTTATAATCAAATCCAGAGTTTACAGTAGGGTTTACTGTACAACGGATTGGACGGTTAACTCCGATACGGTTTCCAGCACATCCGATGTTACAAGAAATACATTTTCTGATGTCATCTTCATGTCCTGTAGCAACTTTTTTCACCCAGTGAGGATCAGCAATCAGTCCACGACCCATACCGATGATATCAGCATCTCCACGCTCTAAGATATCGTCAGCGACACGAGGATCACGGATGTTACCCATAGTTACACAAGGTTTGTTGTATTTTTCTCTGACAGCTTTTGCCATGTAAGATCTCCAACCATCTTTTAAGTAGTTGGCATCGATCTGGAACTGAAGAGAACCATTTAATCCAGCAGATACGTCAAATGCATCAACTTCTTCCTGGAAGTAAGAAAGTAACTCTAAAGTATCTTCTAATGTGTTTCCACCTTCCATCAGTTCATCAGCACTGATACGAACGAAGATAGGGAACATAGGTCCAACCTGTTTACGAACTTCTTCAACAACTAATTTTGTGAAGCGGGCACGGTTTTCTGGACATCCACCGAATTCATCTGTACGTTTGTTTGTTGTAGGAGACATAAACTGACTTAATAAGTAAGAATGTCCTGCATGGATCTCAACGCAGTCAAATCCACAAGCCTGTGCACGAGCAGCAGCTTCTCCATATTTTTTAACGATTTCATAAATTTCTTCTACTTTCAGAGGACGAGGAATCTCTCCACCTGCTTTAGAAGGAATATCAGATGCAGATACTGGCTGCATATTTGTTCTCTTAGACTGAGCAGAAGCACCAGCGTGGTTTAACTGAACACCAACGCAAGCTCCGTGAGCGTGTAATGTTTCACATAATTTGAAGAAACGAGGCATATAGTTGTCATGATCGATACGGATCTGAGTTGTTCCGTTAGATCCAAGTGGTGAATCAACACTTGCGTTTTCAACCATGATCAGACCAACTCCGCCTTTTGCTCTTTCTGTATAGTAATCAATGTGTAAGAAACTCATTTCTCCTGTCTGTTCACCGTAGTTAGTTCCCATTGGTGTCATCATGATGCGGTTTCTCATTGTCATGTTCTTAATTGTTAATGGTGTGAAAATGTTTTTATAGTTGCTTTTCATTAGAATTGAACCTCCAAAAAATTAAATCCAAAAAATCAAAAAATTAAATTCCATATAATCCGAGGTTGTTAGAATCATAAAAATTGGGTGAATGATTTATGATGGCTTTAGTATAACACACGGTTAATTATTTAACAAATAAATCTTTTTTGAAGAATCAATAAAAAATATCTATTGTTTCTTTTGTGAATTCAATAAATTTACGAACAGCAGGGATCATCGGCATATTTTTAAGATAAGCCATATAAACAGTGTGGTAAGGTTTTACATTACTAAGATGTAGGATTTCCACATCATATGCCTGTAATGATTCTACATGTGCAACAAAACCAATCCCAAAATCTTCTGCAACAAGGGAAGCGATGGCATTTTCATCCGAAGATTCAAAAGCGATAGACGGTTTGATATGGTTTTGTTTGTAAATAGAATTAGTAAAACGTCCAAGACCAGAAGTCTTATCATAACCAATGACTGGATAATCCAGCAGATCCTCTAAAACGAGTTTCTTCTTATATTTTAAAGGATGCTCTGGCGGGGTAATGATCACCATTTCCTGATTAACAACCGGAACAAACTCAATTTCCGGTTCATCGGCAACGAGAGAACCAAAAACGACATCATATTTTTCATTTTTCAGATCCGCAATTAGATTTTTTGTGATCTCTTGACTTAGAGAAAACGTGATCTCATGATTTTCCTGCTGATTTAAGAAACTTCGTACAAGTCTTGGAATATAACTTTTGGCCAAAGGAAATACATATCCGATATCAATGTGCCCGCTGGAACTGCCAGCTAAAGACTTCATCTTATTCTCTGCAATTTTAATTTCTTCTATAATACGGTTTACATGTTCTAAAAAGATGGAACCATATTTGGTAAGTTCGATATTGCGTCCGTTTTTCTGAAATAAAGAAACACCTAATTCTTCTTCAAGATTAGCGATCGAGCGGCTTAAACTAGGTTGAGAGATATTTAATTCCTTGGCTGCCTGGTGATAATGTTGTAATTGTGCGACCTTTTGAAAATAGTATAGTTGATTTAAATTCATACATACCGTTACTGAAAACTTATAAAAAGTTATAAACCTTTATGTTTCATTCCTACTTCAACGAGTATGCTTTTGTAACGAATCAATTCATGTACTACTCACAAGTTCCTGTACTCTCCATAGGCGTTAATTCCTGACTAACGTATCAGTACATATCTGTAATCACTTGAATATATTATGC
>ENA-OPSX01000592-OPSX01000592.1-human-gut-metagenome-genome-assembly--contig:-NODE-592-length-19824-cov-36.607770_pt1 | contig 19824 bp, 20 predicted proteins | sample MGYA00241462_ERZ501916 | MGnify/ENA primary metagenome ERZ501916 (study PRJEB25962, sample SAMEA2042113) | human gut metagenome | biome: human gut; feature: human-associated habitat; material: faeces...
AAGAGGATATTTCAAAAATCCGAAATAACCATCAAATGTTCCACCGTATGGGCAGCTGCCAGATCCACATAATGGGCATAGGCGGAACGGTCACTGAGGAACATGGCCCTCCGGATATTGCCTTCAATCGCATTCTTGTCGGGCGAGAGCGTAAAGAACAGTTCGTGGAACCGTCTGACATGCTCCCTTGCTTCCACCGGGCGGTTCTGCTCCAGGTCTTGTGAAAGGGCCAGCATCAGTGACTTGCCTTCATCCAGCACATAGATCTTCTCCCGTTGCGCTTCCGCGAAACTGTAAGCCTTCCATACGGAAAATCCCACAAGCAGGGTGCATACACACAGATAGACGATTCCGAACAGACGCAGGTGTCGGAAGCTGCTCTCGATATTTTTCAATGATTTGAATTCCATTCTGTAAATGTTTTATACTGTTATTACTTGATAAGCCTGCCGGCAATGTTTCCCACCGCCGCTCCGGCAGTCCCGGCCACCACGGAGCCTGTCTTGGATGCCGCCTGGTTCACGTTCTTTCCATAATTGCCCGCACCGCCTCCGGCCTGCACAATCCAGTTCGATACGGTCGGGATGGTGAAATACCCGATGATGCCGATAATGAGGAAAGTGATGTAAACCCCGTTTGAGCTGTCGGGGATGAAATCCGGGTCGGAAAGCTGTTCGATGTCCCTCTGCAGCATCAATATCTGGATTCTCGCCAGCACGCTGCTGAACAGGTCGCTTACGGGAAGCCACAGGTAGATACTGATGTAGCGGACGAACCACTGGCTGAGAGAAGCCTGGAAACCGTCCCAGCAGGAGATGGCAAAGGAAACGGGACCGAGTATCGAAAGCACGATCAGGAAGAATGTCCTCAGCGTGTCGATGACCAGCGCCGCCGCATTGAACAGGAGTTCCAGCAGTTCGCGGAAGAAATTCTGCACGGCCCTTTTCATGTTGTACATGGCACGGTCCACATACATTCCGCAGGCTTCTATAGCGTCAAACGCGCCCAGCTCGTCCAGCCTGTTGTCAAAAGTCTCCTTGTCGACCAGATAGGCTGTCTCGGGATTCCGTTTCATCGCCTCAGTCTCCAGCTTGTCCTTCTGCGCCCTGTACTCGTTCATGTCAAAGGTCTGCGACTCCAATATGGTATGGGTCCCTTTCACGACGGGCGAGAGGATGCTGTTCAGCGTACCCAGAACGAGTGTCGGAAAGAACATGATACAAAGCCCCAAGGCGAACGGACGCAAAAGCGGAAAGACATCCACAGGCTCGGCACGGGCCAGAGCCTGCCATACACGATACGCCACATAGAAAAGCGCTCCCAAACCGGCAAGGCCTCTTGCCACACCGGTCATCTTTGAGCAGAGCGGCATCATTTCCACATACAGATTCTGTAAAATCTGATGCAGGTTGTCAAAATCTATAGCCAACAATAACATAATGAAAGCGGATTAGGAATAATTACCAATAACGTTCGTTCGGTGAGCCGTAGAGTGCCATCACGCGGTCCAGGTCGTTCCGTTTCTTGGCGCGCAGGTAGGACACCCCGATGTTCTTGTTGGTGTAATACTGTACCAGACTGCGGTTTTGCAACATGTCGTTGTAGCAGCGGTCGATGATATCCATCCTTTCCTTGTCGTTCATGGAAAGCCCGTTCTCGTTGACCACCGTCTTCAAATCGTTCAGCAGATGGGCACTTTCTTCCAGCAGTTTGGTGTACCCCAAAGCAATCGCGCTCAGTTCTTCCGGCGTAAAATACGGGTCGCTGAGCATACGCTCGAAGCTGGTGACATAGATGTCCGTGATATCGCCCACCATCAGGATGGTCTGCTGAACCTTGCGGGCATCCCGGACAAGGTTCTTGACCTTGCGAAGCCCGTCGTAATACTCCTTGCTCTGCCGGTAGATTTTCACGGTTTCCTGAAAACTATTCGCCATATTGGTGGCAGTGGAGGACGTGTGAACGATGTTCTTGGCGGCATTGATGATTCCCTGCGCCAGATTGCCCGGGTCGCTCACTACCCATTGGGCTTTCGCTGTGAGGCTGACAAGGAAACAGCCCATGCACAGCATAAGAATTTTCTTTTTCATGATGTTCCTGTTTTTAATTGTGAATAATTCTGTTAAAAGTCAGATTCCCATTTTCCGTCCTTTGGACGGCGGGTTCCGGAGGATAGGCTTGTGTACCGGTCTCGGACGGTCTACCTCTGCCACTTTTTCTTTCCCGTGTCTGAGGAATGCGAAGAATTCGTCTGCATACGGCCTGCGTCCGGTCATTCTGACGAAACGGGCGTCCAGCTCCCGGTAGGCTTTCTCCGCCTGGCACGAGCGTTCCGTCGCGGAAGCGTTCTTGTCTATGCCGTACTTGGTGAGAAAGTCAGGACTGATATGCAGTATGTCGTGGACGGCATCCGGCGAGGCCGCAATCCGTCCCAAATTCTCCAGTTCCCCATTCAGCTTTTCCAGGTAGAAATCCGGCAGACGGACATCCCCGATGCTTTCCGCTGCCTTTTCCGCATTCCTGCACAGGCGGCTTTCCAATGCCACCCCCTCGTCATATGCCGGTTCCGGTCCGGAACGGTGCAGTCTGTCAAGCCTGTCATAATCATCCGCAAGCCCGTACCTGAGTGCCACATACCGTGAGGGCGGCATAAGATACACAGCCAGGTTGCAGAGTTCCCACACGTCACTCTCTTTCCGATGGAAATCCAGAATCCGTACAGATGACCGTACTTCTTCCGGTGACGGCCGTTCCTGCTTGCTTTCAGGATATACCTTCAAGTAAGCATCCCGCATGAACGTGTGCATGGCGAGCATTCCGTGGACGGAATCGGCTTTTTCGGGATTGACATCCGCAAGCCAGCAACCGTTCTTCTCCATGAAATACGTGTTTTTCAATGCCGTCATCAATTCTGACCTGTCCGTTTCCACCGTTTTTTCCGGTGTCGGGAACAGGTGCGAGTTTGACAACAGGCAGGCAACTTGGGTAATCACATCCTCGGACTTCCTGTACCGCCTGACCAGTTCCGTCAGCTTCCGGTACTCCTTTTCCCGGACGAACTTTCTTATCTGTTTCATCACTTCCGTCAACTCCTTGAGGCGTGGCTCGTCCAGATAGCGGCGTTGCTGTTCTTTTATCCATTCTTCCATTCCCATGATTCATGATTGTTTTTCGGTTTCCATATGATTTCAATCCCTATCACTTGTTTCGCTTGCTTTCTGCCAACTGCTTGATGGCAAGTTCGATGTTGCCACCGATTCTTTCCGTAAGCCGCATAAGTTCAAGTTTCTCGGTTTCTTCAGTAGTGTAGCATATGTACTCCTCAAGTGAGACTTCCGTGGCATAGACCGCCGACTGCGTACCGCCCAGACCAATCCAGACTTCCTTGTACTTTCTGGACGGATTGTTCGCCATATTGATGGAAAGTATCTGTGCCCGCTCCTTGTCGGTCAGACCGAGCAACGCTTGGATCTCATCGAACTTGTTCATATACTTGCGCTGGTCAAGCAGAATCTTACAGTCACTATTATTAATGATGGTACCCTTGACAATCGGAGAAGAAATGATGTCCTCCACTTCCTGGGTCACGACCACGGCCTCGCCGAAAAATTTTCTGACGGTCTTGAAAAGATAGCGGATGTAATTGCTCATATTGGCGGATGCCAATGCCTTCCAGCACTCTTCGATAAGGATTATTTTCCGGATACCTTTCAACTTGCGCATCTTGGTGATAAAAGTCTCCATGATGATGATGGTGACAATCGGAAGCAGCACTTTGTTATCGCGAATGTTGTCCAGCTCAAAAACGATGAAGCGTCTGTTCAGCAAGTCCAACTGCTTGTCGGAGTTGAGCAGGAAGTCATATTCACCGCCACGGTAATAGGGTTCCAGCACATTCAGGAATCCCCATACATCAAAATCCTTCTCACGGGTTCGCTTCTCTTTCAGGATATCCTGATACTCGTCACGGATAAATTCATAGAAGGTATTGAAGGAGGGTTTTATGCTGCTGTCCCTGCGGATTTTCTCCAGAAAGAGATTGACCGCATTGGATAGCGCCACTTCCTCGGCACGTGTCGGCGGCTCGTCGTCACGCTTCCACAGGGTAAGGATAAGCGTCTTGACGGATTCTTTCTTCTCGATATCGAAAATCCCGTCTTCCACGTAAAAAGGATTGAAAGCTATCGGGTCTTTTTCTTCATAAGTGAAATAAATCCCGTCCTCGCCGTGTGTACGCGCATGGATAAGGCTGCACAGTCCCTGATAGGAGTTTCCGGTATCCACTAACAGCACATGCGCACCCTGCTCGTAATACTGGCGTACCATGTGGTTGGTGAAAAAAGATTTCCCGCTGCCCGAAGGGCCGAGGATGAATTTGTTCCGGTTGGTGATTGTGCCGTTCTTCATCGGCAGGTCGGAAATATCCAGATGGACGGGTTTTCCGGTCAGGCGGTCCACCATGCGGATGCCAAACGGAGAGAGCGAGTCCTTGTAGGAGGTTTCCCCGATGAACAGGCACAGGGCCTGCTCGATAAAGGTGTGGAAACTCTCCTCGGACGGGAAATCTCCGGCATTGCCGGGTATCGCCGCCCAGAACAGGGTCGGCACATCCACCGTGTTGTGGCGCGGTTTGGCTTCCATCAACGCCAGTTGGCTGCCCACATCGTTCTTGATGCGCTTGAGCTTTTCCCGGTCATCGCTCCATGCCATGACATTGCAGTGCGCACGGATGGAAACCAGCCCCTTGCTGTGCGCCTCGTTCAGATACTCCTCAATCCATTCGCGGTTGATCTGGTTGGAACGGCTGTAACGGGAAAGCGAGTGCATGTTCCGGGCGGTCTGCTCGAACTTCCTGAGAATCTCCGCCGAATCGTCGATGAAGAGGTACTGGTTCACGATATGGTTGCACGTGAGCAGGATGCCTATCGGTGCGGCAAAGGACAGGCGGCAGTCGCTCCGGTCTGTCGAAAGCCGTTCATACCGGCAGTCGGTGGATACGTTTGACGGCAGGTCTTCCGGATCGGAAAGCGTATGAAGGCAAAGGTAATTGTCCCCGACCTTCATTTCCCCTGCACCGAGAGACAGATCCTGCAAGCAGGTGGTGTCTTCCTGGGACATGGAAAAATATTTCTCTATGATGCCGGCTGAATTCTTGGTTCCGATAATTTCCTCATCCGTCAGGCGGATGATACGGATCAGACCGCTGTCGTTCACGATGCGCTCGAACTGCCCGCAACTTTCCATAAAACGGGTAACGGTTTCCTTGTCCTGCATCTCTTTGGGAATGATGAATCCCCGTGTAAGCGCGTTGAAACTGCTGGTTGTCCGGCTGTGCTCTTTCGTGGTCTTCGTCAGGAAAAGGTAACAGGTGTGCTGCAAGTACGGCCGTTCGTTGAAATGCCGCTCGAAACTGCGGCTCAGAAAACTCAGGTCTTCCTTGCAGATGTCCGGCCTGTAACCCTCTTCGATGAAGAAGTCCTGCTTATGCACGATGCTGTAGTTCGGCAATACCTTGACCGCCTTCGCCCAGGTGGAGTGCATGGACTCGTACTCGGCCCGTGTCAGCGTGAAGAGTTCCGGCAGTTCCACCCGGTATGCCACGGTGATGTCCGCATCCTTGCTGATGATGCAGCCGTTCTCCACGGCCAATAACGGAAACTTGCTTTCCAGCGTGGCTGTTTTCATTACGTTTTTCATGCCTTTCTGTTTTTAATAGTTGAAGAAAACAACCGGAGGAACTTTCTCCGGCTGATGATGTAGCGGGGATGGCTGCGCAGCGCATGGAGTTTCATAAGCCCCCATTCGCCGTATTTCGTGTTCATGCTGAAGGTCGCCCAGACCAGCACCAATGCGGAGATGACCCCGAAACCGATGCAGACCCACTGGCCTATGCCTGCCATGTACATGATGACGAACACCACGAACAGGGCGAGCAACCCTCCGGCAAAGATGAACAGGTACTGGCTCTTGAGTCCCTTGAACTCCGGGCTGCGACCGATTCCCTTGTTGACAGGATACTTCGCCATATTACAGGAAGAATGAACGTAAGATGGTGGCAGCCACAATCAGGAAGATACACGCACCGAACCAGCTGGCGGCGGTCTTTGAAGTGTCCGGGTCACCCGACGAGAACTTGGAATATACCTTCACGCCCCCGATAAGGCCGATAACGGCGCCGATGGCGTAAATCAACTTGGTTCCGGGATCGAAATACGAAGTGACCATGTTGGTCGCTTCCGAGATACCGGCGATACCGTTGCCTTGGGCGAAAGCCCCCATTGAAACCAGCAGCGTCATGGCTGCCAAAAAGAATCTTTTTTTCATGTGTCGAAACTTTTAATTGGTGAGACAAAAATGATTTCGACTGCGAATATATAGTGCTTAATCCATTGATTTACAAACTGTACGACTTGTGACACCTTATGACGTCACGTTACATCGGCAAGGGGTTTTCAAGCATTCAAAAAGGGTTTTCCCGGCAATATGAAACAGTAAAAACAGGGATAAGGAGAAAGCGGCATTTCATTTCTTCCGGCAAAGGTAGCCCCGTGTCCCGGGAAACCCGGCAAGGCGGCCCTGCGGGCTGGTTGCCGTGAAATAATCATCCTCGCTGCGCTTGCGGTATTTTTTCACGGCAAGCCTTGCGGGATTCCGGACCGGGGCGGAAAAGCCTTCAGGAAATAAAATACCGTTCGGTTTGAATGGATATATGTAAAAACAAAAAACAGAAGATAACATGGAAACAAGAAACAATCAGACAGTGGCTTTCACGGGACACCGTAAGGAATGTATTCTGCAAGGGTCCGGAAACGATTCCCGGATACTTGCACAAATCAGGGAAGCTGTGACCGGAGTGGTAACAGAACTGTACGGGCAGGGATACAAGGAATACTACACCGGGATGGCCAGCGGATTTGATATGACTGCTGCGGAGGCGGTCTTGCAGGTCAGGGAGAGATACGAAGATATCAAGCTCATAGCGGCAGTACCTTTTCGGAAACAGCCCTTGTGGTTTGAAGCGGAAGACCAGCTGTTGTATGCCCGTCTGTTGGAAAGGATGGACCGGGTGGTCATGGTTTCCGAGAATTACCACAAGGGCTGCTACCTTCGCAGGGATGAATACATGGTGCGTAAAGCGGATACAGTCATAGCCTATTGGGATCTTGTACCGAAAGGGGGAACATTCTACACGGTGAACAAGGCGTTGGAAAGCGGAAAGTCGGTCATCAATCTTTATGAAAGGATGAAATAGCGGCTGTCTGTATTGGAATGGAAAAGCGAAGTGTGAAAGCCGGTCGGCCTTCACACTTCGCTTCTTTTCATATATACATTACCTATTCCTCAGAACCGGAAGAGAGGGCACGCTGTTTCCTCCGTTCCTCCTTCTTCGCTTTCTGTTGCTTCTTCTTGACCTCCATTTCAGCCATAATCTGCTTTAAGGGCTTGACCGTTTCCGGGTTTTCACGCTTGAATCGTTTGAAATAGATACTTTCAATGAACTGCGGAAGCGGGGCTTTCCATGCCTCCTGCTTGTGGTTGTCTATCTTGCCGAGCTTGTCGGGGTTCAGACCCAGTTCACGGGCCATCTGTACCTGCTTGTCCGAAAGGCGGTGACGCTTCTGCGCCACCATCCATTTTTCCAATATCGCTTTTGTCATTGCCATCGTTCATTTTTTTTGCAAAGATAGAATTTTTGCATTGATTTCTCTTAAATACTTGTTTGTCAGCATTATCTTATAGTCCATACCTGTTGGCGGAATTAAATTATAGGTATAGGCGTTTAGTGCGCACTAACTTTATGGATTTTGCCTACTTTTGCAGGCATGGAACAACGCGATAAATTCAAAGGAGTGGAATCAATCAAATTTTATAGTCGTTTTACCGATGATGCCTCATGCCTTGAGTACTTGTCCTCGATAAAGTGGGCAGACGGCTTCAAATGCAAGAAATGCGGTCATACCAATTATTGCAATGACAGATATCCCTATTCTCGCCGTTGTACACGCTGTAAGTATGACGAGAGCGTTACCAGCGGAAGCATGTTCGACAAGATAAAATTCCCGCTTGTCTACGCTTTCCACATAGCCTTCAAAATATCGACAAAGAAGAAATGGATGTCCTCTTTGGAACTGGCGGAAGAATATTGTATGCGTCAGAAAACCGTATGGGAATTCAAGCGTAAGATACAGAAAGCCATGCGGAGCAGCGGTAATTATCCTCTTAAAGGAGAGGTACATGTCGATGAGTTTTATATCGGAGGAGAAGAGGAAGGAATCATTGGACGAAGCACGGAAGGCAAAAAGAAGCTTGTGATAGTCGCGTTGGAGATTGTCCGAGACGGCGTGGGACGTGCGTATGCCCAAGTGATAGATGATGCTTCGGCAAGTTCTTTTCGTCCGTTCTTCGACAGATACATATCAAAGGACGCAAAAGTCATAACCGATGAATGGTCAGGCTACCTGCCGTTAAAGAAAGATTATCCAAAATTGGAGCAACGCCCTTCGGATAAGGGCAAAGGGCATCCACAGATTCATATTCACATCATGAACATAAAGGGATGGTTGCGTGGAATACACCACCATTGCTCCAAAGAGCATCTTCAAGGATACCTTGACGAGTATCATTTCAGGTTCAACCGCCGTAATAATATGGACACAATCTTCGATATGCTACTTCGTCGAATGATTTGTCAAAAGAAAACTGACTGATAATCAGCTGTGAATGTAGTGCGCTCTAAACGCCTATACCTATAAATTATAAAAGATTTATGTTTAAAAAGTTGTGCATATTGTTGATATTTAGTAAATTAAAGGTGACTAAACTTTTAATAGACAAATATCGTATGCACAACTTATATGCAATATTCGCAAAATTACTGAACATATGCAAGCAAATTGCCGGCAATTTAGTCAATGAATCCGGGAATGTACCAAGACGAGGAGTCGTCCCTAAATTCTCAGACCTTGAAGTAGTGGCTTTGAACATGGCATCAGAGGCTGTTGGTATTGACAGTGAGTCGCTGTTGTTTGCAAAGCTACAGGAATATAGGGTTGAAATACCCAACCTTATTTCCCGCCGACAATACAATGACAGGCGTAAAATAACTTCCTCCCTATGTAATGCAATCCGAGAAAGAATGGTTTCTAAAATGGATGGTGGTGAAGACTATTTCTGTATTGATTCGAAACCGATAGAAGTATGTCGTATTGCCCGTTCCAAACGTTGCAGTATGGGAAAGAAGGATTTTAGAAAAGCACCTGGGGTAGGATACTGCGCATCACAAAGCATGTATTATTATGGGTATAAACTCCATGCAGTCTGCTGGTTAAGTGGTATCATCCATTCCTTTGACCTCACTAAGGCAAGTGTGCATGACATTCATTACCTGAAGGATGTGAAAGTGGATTATAGTAATTGTACAGTCATAGGGGACAGAGGATATATAAGTGCCCAAGTGCAATTGGATTTGTTTGAAACTGCCAATATCAGATTGGAGGTACCATACAGATGTAATCAAAAAGAATGGAAGCCAACATTCCCAGCTTTTGCCAAAGCGAGAAAAAGAATTGAAACCCTATTCTCGCAATTGTGTGACCAGTTTATGATTATAAGGAATTATGCGAAAGATACAGATGGATTGTTTGCCCGGATTATTGGGAAGATTAGCGCACTTACAATCCTTCAATATATTAACTACAAAAATGAAAAGCCTATTGGCAGAGTTAAATATGCGCTATTTTAATTCCGCCAACAGGTCATGCTAATAAAACTATATAAAGTTTTCGTTGTCGGCACAGAATGTAGCCGTGCATACCACCTTGCCTGTTCCTACGTTCGTAACCTGGAAGGTGTAATCCCCTTGCCAGGCCTCGCTTTTGAGCGAATCGAATGCTTTCCGGCAAGCCTCATAAACCTGTTTGTCACATTCTTCTATCGTACCTTTCTTGGTGAAGAGCTTGCCGGTGATACCGAGGGCTGACTGGAAGGCGTTCTCTATTTTCCCCATCTCTTCGAGAAAGTCGGGGTGTGAGGCCGACATGCTGGAGAAGCCGTAGGTGTAAGTCACTTCCGTCACAGGATCGTCATCATCGCTGCAAGCGGTGAAGGTGAAAGTAAGGATGGCGACAGCCATCATCGTCAGCAGTGCTGACATTTTTTTGATTGAACTTTTCATTTTGATTTATTGTTTTTGAAATTTACAATACTTCGGTAAATTTTTACCGAAAAATTAAAAGTTAAACAATAGAACCGGCAAAAGCTGGTTCGAAAACACTAAAGAGGTCATTGAAATGTTGTCAAAAACGAATGGTTAAGCATGAAGAAATGTACTGAAAAAAGAGTGCTAACCTGCTGATAATAAAGGTGGAAAGTATTGCATAATTCGTTGATTTTTAGTAAATTAGAAGTCTCCCAACTCTTCTGATTATGACTAAAGAAACACTCCTTATGCAATACCAATCCGAGTGCCTATCGGCTCTCAAATCAGTCGTGAATATACACAAACCTTTTGAAAAAACGTTCATGGATGCAATGAAATTATTCATGGCCATCCCTGATCGTATAAACTTCCTCCAATTGGGTAGGTATGGACGTTTTTCGGAACAGACCTACCGTAACCTTTTTGAGCATGAAACTTTCGACTGGTTTGCGTTCAACGGCTCTATCATCAGCAAGCATCTCACAGGTAAAAGAAAAGCCATCGCCATCGATCCTTCCTATATCCCCAAATCAGGCAAGAAGACACCTTGGATAGGTTACTTCTGGTCTGGTTGTGCAGGAGAGTACAAGCGTGGATTGGAAATCATGGGCATCGGTGTCATAGACATCGACAACCATGAATGCATGACTTTAGGTTCCATTCAGACACCGGATTGTAAAACCTTGGATAATATGGACAAGAACCTGGTTGACTGGTATAGTAGCTATCTCATCAGTAGAAAAGACAAGCCTACAGAGCATATCCAAAACGCTGGTTGCAGACGCATTCTTTTCCAAGGAAACTTTCATAACGCCTATGTGTGAGAGTGATTTCCATGTCATCAGCCGCTTTAGGAATGACGTAGTCCTATACTATCCGACATTGGAAAAGAAAACAGGAAAACGTGGCCATCCAAAGTGGTTTGACGGAAGAATCGACTTTGCCAATCTGGATCTGACCCGGTGCAAGGAATACGAGGTGAACAAAGGAAAGCTATACGGATTGAGGGTATATGCAAAAGCTCTCAAAAGGTATGTTTCCTTAGCCATCTGGTATCCGATGGACGGGAGGACAGACAAGTGGCAGCTTTACTTCTCTACAGACGATTCGATGGATGGACGGGAGGTCCTGGATTATTACAGAACCAGGTTCCAATTGGAATTTTGAGAGATGGTAAGCAACATGCAGGAATCACCAACTGTCAGTCAACCGACTTCAGAAAGTTGGATTTTCACTTCAATGCATCGCTTGCTGCTGTCAACTTGGCCAAAGCGGCATGTAAGAGGCTCGGAATAACCTATTCCATATCCTCCTGCAAGTCTTTTATACACAATGCTTATATGCTTGAACGATTTATTTGCGTGTTCGGGATTAACCCAGACATGCAAGTTATTGACAAACTTTTCAAAGAACTCATTTTATTTACTGCCAGAGCCGCTTAGGCGTGGCTATTTTTTAACGAACTATTGAATTTATAAATTCTGACATATTGGCTGAATAAAGATTGCCATAGTTTTCAGCATTATACACCATAACATGGCTTCCGACAGTATTGATGAACAGCCGGTAATAGAGGTCGCGCATAGCCACCTCCTTGTTATCGGTTATTTGTTCGATAAAGGTGGAGGTGAAACGGTTGCTCATCCACACTTTCATCTCTGAATTGAAGACATCAGCCTTGGATGTTTCGTCGCCGTTGGCCGCAGTGACGAACAGCATCCCGGGGATGCCCTCGCACTGCTTCATCACACCGCCCGAAAAACAAGCCTCCACCATCATGAGAAGTTTACGGTAACGCCTTTTGCGGTTCATATCCTCAAAAACAGAAGACAGTTTATCGCCTGTCATGGCGTAAGCTTCCTCATCCCAACACATGGCCCCCGGCACACCGTGTCCGCTCCAGAAAACGAACAGGTTGTCGTTCTCAGTAGATTCGATTACCGTGGGCAGTTTTTCGCTTTTTTCGCCACTGAGAATGGCAAGTATATCTTTTGTATTCAACGATGACATACGATAATCAATCTCTACATTTTCGTATACATTGTTTCCCCCGATAGTCACCTGTATGACTCCCTTGTTGGGATTTGATATATTATCGGCTATGTCATCCTCGACAATGAGAATGATACGGTCGTCGGTATATCCGGCTTGTCTGAGCTGCTGATAGATAGCGAGCACATCTGCCTGATGGCGGTAATTGGTCCATTCCTTGGAGGAAGCGACAAGGAGTGCCCAGTTGCCGGTATGTGCAGGGTAATTGAATTCTCCTGAATTGTCGAAATCCTGCATCCGGGAGGCTTTCCAGTTCCAACCGGCAAGTGTCGCATCCGTGCGGTTCCCCCCGTCGCTGGTGTTATAGTCAAGGATGATGTACTGTCCGTTGTAAACCTTGAAATTATAGTAAGTGGTGGCAAGTACATTGGTAAACACCTTGGCATCGAACCTTAAATGTCCTGACGCTCCACGGACATAGGGCGACTTTCCGGCAGCGAGCGCATCCACCACAAGCCCCATATCCTCACCTGTCCAGCTGCCCATGTTCAAGCCTTCACCCGAAACAACGGCCCTTAATGATTTCTGTAACGACAACTCCGGTCTGAACTGCTGGTACCATGCGGCATAGCCGATGAGCATAGCGGCATCGTAGAGCTGAGATTCTCCAAGAGTAGGCGTAGCATTGAAAAAGGTCCTGTAACTTACGTCAAACCCCGACTCAGGGTCGGCACCAAATGCGACTCCCTCTATGCCTTCGGCGGCATCACCGTGAATCTTGAGTACATCCGCACCGTAGGCGGTATCCGAAAACAACATCCGCGGTACACTGCGCCCGTTCAGACTTTGTGCTTTATGCGCTTCAAGCATCGGCTTCATCTCTTCTATTTCAGAGGGGATACATATCACATACTCTGCACCTGACTGCATGGCTTGGCGAGACACATCAGCTATATTGTCAGAGGTGTAAGCATAGCATCCCATGTTTTCCAAGCCCAGTTCGCGTGCTTGAAATGCGAACCAGTCAATGAACGTTTGTCCGTAACCGTCGTTCTCCTTGACCAAAAGTGCCACACTTTTACCCTCATAGTTAATCACCTTGGAGAGAAGCACCTCACATTGCGTAATGTCGGTCTCGGTCATCGCCCAAAGATAGCCTGTCGATGCGTATGCACGAACCAGTTGTTCGGCGGTGGCGAGAGTGAAGAATGTTTTGCCCACAATAGTCAGTTCCGCCGCGAGGATTGCCGCATTGGAAGAATACAGCCCGCCGATTACGGCATACACCTCGTCGTTGAATGCCAGCGACCGGGCAAGTTCCCGCACATCGGTCTTTGCCTCATCGTAGTATTCAAACTTTAACCTTATACCCGCTTCGTGGTTCTTGAATGCACGCTCAAAGTTGGTTGTAAACATTCCCAATGTCCTTTTCCAATGCACATCAAGCCCTTTCTCCATGGGAAGCACCACGGCAACAACCTTCTCTGTCCACTGCTTGTTGTCAGGAGACAGGGAAGGCTCATCGTCCGAACAGCTCCACAGACCAATCAGGCAGAGGAGCGGTGCAATAAGTTTAATAACCACTTGTTTCATAATACTCTTTCTCAAAAATCATAGCCTGAGGGCGCATTCCATTGACTAAGCTGCTGAAATCATTCACGTATCGGGGTGCGACCAGCCAGTCGGCATACCCGCTTTCAAGACCGTAAAGTTGGTTCTCCGGCATATCCCCTGTGACGACCCATTCCGTCAGATACCTGTAAATCAATTGGTCAATATGCTTAATGACCGAACCCGTAATCCGGTTGGAGAGGCTTGACTGATCGATGTCCATACCTGCAAGGTACGGTGAGACCTCAAATTCACGGGAGTAGCGGTATATACCGGCGTTGGAGCCACCTGCCACCGGAAAGATGAAGTCGTAATCAACCGCCCAATCGCTCATTTTCCGGTAAGCGAGCGAAGCCGACACATATCCCGTCCAATCATCCGCCAGATACTCCACATCGCAGTCACTGCCATAGCCTGCAATAAAACCGTCCTTGGCTATGTTGATGGGGCTGTCGGTATTATTGGCAAGCAGCACCAGAGGTGTCATCTCAGAACATTTTCTTGCACATACTCCTGCAAGGTATGAAGCCCCGAACATCGAAATCTGGAAGGTATGGATGTTCTCGTCCTTATACTGTTTCCGGCTTTCAAAAAGCAGAATACTTTTGTTGGGTGTCAAGTCGTGTTCTGCCAGATAAAGTTCCGCCATTGGCTCATAATCACTGCTACCTAATACAAAAAGCACGGGTATGCTGCTTTGGGGACGTTCAAGCCAGTCCGCAAAAATTTTCTCAGCCTCTTGCAGGGATTCCGGGGAGTAGATATAGATGTCTATATCTCCGTTTTCCATCTTGAATCTCTGAACACCCTCAAGTATACGGTCATTATAGCTCATGTCACCCAATCCCCCCGGAGAGAAGAGAAAAACAATCTGTGGTGCCGGAGATTCCGGCTCCAACTCATCGGTATGATTACAGGATGACAACGCTCCTGTTACCAGGAACGTTGTCATTGCCAAGATAGCGCGGAAAGTATTGTGCATACTAATCAAACTTATGACCACATTCGGAGCATGTATATGGTCCGGATGCAAATGTTTTCCACTTATGACCACAATTGGGACATTTTTCAGTCCATCTTGCCGGGAAGTATTGGTCTATAGCAAGATTATCCCCGTCCATGTATTCCTCCGGAACGATTACGACTGTCATGTCCGGTTCTTTGAAATTCTTGAGAGCATTGAACGAAACGGTGTAAAAGATACTTTCGTCCGAACCGGGTGTGAGTGAGATTCTGCCGCAGTTGTCAGGGAGTTTGACTGTGCGTTGCTTTCCGTCCCACTGATCGAGAATGAACTTCTCACACACTCCATGGGCAGCCTCCTTTGAGTCTGCTACCAATATAAACCGGGCAGCATCATCCTTTTTCTGATAGAGATTTCCGGCATCAGCTTGGTCGACTATTATCTTGTCGATATTCTCCAACATTTTTTCTCCAGACGGTCCTTGTGGCTCATCGTCGTTGCTGTAAGCAGTGAAAGCGAGCATTGCCATCACTGAAGCAAACATGATTGTTAAAAATTTCTTTACCATAACAAGTTGTTTTTTAATTGATTGTTACCCGTTGGCGGAATTAATTTAAGTTGATAAAGATGAGTAAAAAGTTGCACATATCGTTGATTTTTAGTAACTTAGCGACAATCAAAACATTAAGTTCAAACCATCGTATGTACAACCTTTATACAAAATTCGTCAAAATACTTGAGATATGCAAGCAATTCTCTGAAAATCTCGTCAATGAATCGGGTAATGTTCCACGCCGTGGTCCTGTTCCTAAGTTTTCTGACTTGGAAGTAGTGGCACTGTCCCTGACAGCAGAGACAGAGAGCATTGATAGTGAGAAGTGGTTGTTCGACTATAAATTGCAAGAGTACAAGGACTGCATTCCCAATCTCATATCAAGGAGACAGTTCAATGACCGCAGGAAGAAAACTGCAGGCTTGTGTGAGGAACTGCGCAAAAGGGTTGCCATGGAAATGGATGGTGGAGAGGAACAATTCTTTGTTGACTCCAAGCCAATAGAGGTCTGTAGGGTTGCAAGAGGGAAACGATGCAAGATGGGACGTACCGGTGATTTCTCGCAAGCTCCAGACTTCGGTTTCTGCGCTTCGCAGAACACGTATTATTTTGGTTATAAGTTACACGCTCTCTGTTGGTTATGTGGAGTTATCCATTCCTATGATCTCTCAAAGGCAAGTGCGGCTGATCTCCATTATATGAAGGATGTGAAACATGCTTATCACGACTGTAGCATCTATGGCGACAAAGGGTATATTGGAGCTGATGTACAGCTTGACTTGTTCGAAACCGCACACATAAGACTGGAGTGTCCGTATCGGCTCAACCAGAAGGACTGGAAGCCGACATTCATTCCGTTTGCAAAGGCAAGAAAGAGGATTAAGACAATATTCTCACAACTTACAGACCAGTTCTTGGCCATCAGAAACTATGCGAAAATAACGAATGGTTTGTTTGCCAGAATCATCGGCAAAATTAGTGCACTTACCATTCTGCAATACGTAAACTTCATCAACAACAAGCCCATTGGCAGAATTAAGTATGCACTAAATTAATTCCGCCAACGGGTAGTCCATAATATATAAGTGCCAATATTGGCAAAAAAATAATATAATCCTTGCATGGACGGATTATAGTCATTACCTTTGTATTGTAAAAAAATGCCAATATTGGCAGAAATTTAATGTGATGATGGAAATAAAAAGAGACAGATATCTTCAGCAACTGATAGAAAGCCGTCAAGATGGTTTTATCAAGGTAGTGACAGGAATCCGCAGATGCGGCAAGTCATACCTGCTGAATGTTTTATTCTACCACTATTTGTTGGAAAATGGAATTGCAGATGATCACATTATCCGGATTGACCTTGAAGATCGGATGAACAAGGATTTAAGGAATCCGGATATGATGCTTCACTATGTTCACGACAGAATCAAGGACAAGGAACTTTACTATATCATTATTGATGAGGTACAGCTGATGGATGAATTTGTCGATGTATTGAACAGTTTCCGCCATATCGAAAATGCCGATACGTATGTAACAGGAAGCAATTCCCATTTCCTGTCATCCGATATTCCAACGGAGTTTAGAGGCCGGGGAGAGACGATTCATGTAAATCCTCTGTCTTTTTCTGAATTTTATTTGGCTAAAGGTGGAGACAAACAAGATGCGTGGCGCGAATACTTCACCTACGGTGGTTTACCTCTTGTCCAGTCATTTGAAACCGAACAAAAGAAGATAAACTATCTGAAAAATCTATTTGAGACTGTTTATTTGGCAGATATTATCGAGAGGCACAAAATCAAGAATGAGAATGAAATGCGTGAATTACTTCTCATTATGGCATCATCTATAGGTGCTCCATGCAACCCTACAAAATTGTCGAATACTTTCAAAAGTTTGAAAAATGTGAAAATTGGCAGTCAAACTATTTCCAAATATCTGAACTACTTGTCAGAATCGTTCCTCTTGAATAGGGCTGTACGTTACGACGTTAAAGGAAAGAAGTACATCAATACGCTTTCCAAGTATTATTTTACGGACATTGGCTTAAGAAATGCCATTCTTGATATGCGCCAACAAGAGGAAACGCATATCATGGAAAACATCATTTACAATGAATTGATTGTCCGTGGTTATAGTGTCGATGTTGGAATGGTGGAGATAAAGAAGCCGGATAAGGACGGGAAGTGGACTCGCATCCACCTTGAAGTGGATTTTATAGCGACTCTTGGCAGCAAGAAGTACTATATACAGTCGGCATTGTCTATACCGGATAGAGAGAAAGAAATACAGGAATCCCGTTCGTTGACGAATATCAATGATTCATTCAAGAAAATCATTGTTGTCAAAGATCACATTATGCCTCGCCGAAATGAGGAAGGGATTCTCACAGTCGGGTTATTTGATTTCTTACTCAAAGAAGATAGTTTAGATATATAAACACATAAGTGTCGTCAATAATAAAAGTCAATCAGAAAAATATAGTAAAATATTGTCGATGAAGACCATTCTTGAACTTTCGCATATAAAAGCAAGACAGTATTTCTTGGAATCGCAAAACTATTGTAATATGCAGTTTCCCAAATACATAGATTTTAAGCCCGTGATAGAATATGTCCAAAATTCTGTCGGAAATAAAGAATTGAGAGACATTCTAAAAGATCCTAAGAGAATGCCTTCTGATTATGAAAACGTAAATCATAAGATGTTAGTCAAGAAGGATGCACAGTATTCATATAGGCCTATTCAGTTAATTAATCCATACCTTTATTATCTGCTTGTCAAGGCTATGACAAATAAGAGTAGTTGGAAGGAGATAAAAGATCGCTTTGCTGAGCTGAAAGTACCAAACATAGAAGTTGCGAGTATTCCTAAAGTTAAAGGAGACACAGACAAATCACATATGTCAGCATCAGTAAGTTCTTGGTGGGAAAATGTTGAACAAAGAAGCCTTGAGTTAGCTTTGTCTTATAGATATATGTTTGTTACCGATATTACGAATTGTTACTGTGCTATATATACTCATACCATTGCGTGGGCATTGATGGGAAAAGAACAAGCTAAAGAAAAACGCAATAAGTCAGGACTATTGGGAAATATTATTGACAACTATATGCAAGGTATGCAATATGGTCAAACAAATGGTATACCTCAGGGAAGTACGTTATCTGACTTTATTGCAGAAATAGTACTTGCGTATGCAGATAAGCTACTTAGCGAAAGACTAAATACAAATGGAATATCTAACTATCATATAGTAAGATACCGAGATGACTATCGTATTTTTTGCAATTCAAAAGAGGATACAGAACGAATAGCATTCTTTCTTCAAGAAGTTCTTGCAGAACTCAATTTTCAATTGAATGGGAAAAAGACATATCTGACAGAAGATGTCATCAGTGATTCTATAAAACCTGATAAGAAAGCATATATTTCAGAAGGTCCAATTTATAGGAAAACGCAGAAAAGGATATACTCTACAATGTCCAATCTTCAGCAGGAGGCTCTTTTTATATACCAATTTTCCAAAAAACATCCAAACAGCGGTACACTAATAAAACTTTTAACAACTTTTGCCCAAAGATTGAACAAAAAAATTGCGATTTGTGGCGATTACCTTGTGATGATATCAATTTTCACAGAAATAGCACTATATAGTCCGAAAACGTACAAGGTAATTCTTTCTATCATCAGTAAACTCCTTAGTAAAATTCCTTCGACAGATGAAAGAGAGCGAATTGTTAATAATGTTTATGCGAAGTTTCAGAGGTTTCCGAATATTGGCGAAATTCAAATATGGATTCAACGTATAGCATTTAATTTGCCTCACCCTGTTACATATACTGAAAATATATGTAAAATCGTAAATGGTGAGACTGGCGTTAATTTATGGAATAATGATTGGGTAGATGAACCCTATAAGGGTGCGTTTCCTCAATATAAAATTTGCACTGAATGGGTAAGGGATAGTTACACTCCAGTAATAGACATTGATGAAATTAGTTTGTTCAACATTTATTGATAACACTTATATATATTGACAGTTATGGAACTAAGATATTGCTTAAACCAAGGTATATTGGAACGTATTTCAAAAATACTAGGAGATACATCGAATGGACTTACTGGATCTGAAATATCTTATTTCCTTCAGCAGTGTAATATTAAAGATGTGACTCCTGAAATAACGAAATGGAAAAGGCTTTACAGTGCACTTGCATCCGTTCAGAACTTTGATAAATGTTCAAACAAAATATTGAGATTCATCCAAATTGTATTGAACCCTGCGCGTTTTACAGATAATCAAATTTTTGAGACAAAAAGAAAGGCGATTAATGAATGCCTATCTTATGTAGGTTATGAATTACAATCAAACGGCCGTTTTAGGGTCGTTACTACTGCAAAAACTATTAGTGAAGCCCAACAACGTGCAAATGACCTTTTAGTAACTAAAGTTTCCCACCCCTTAAAACACTAACTTTTCTCATTTTCCTTTGTCTG
>ENA-OPSX01000653-OPSX01000653.1-human-gut-metagenome-genome-assembly--contig:-NODE-653-length-18222-cov-6.156933_pt1 | contig 18222 bp, 15 predicted proteins | sample MGYA00241462_ERZ501916 | MGnify/ENA primary metagenome ERZ501916 (study PRJEB25962, sample SAMEA2042113) | human gut metagenome | biome: human gut; feature: human-associated habitat; material: faeces...
ATACGGTATATCTACGACAATATCATGTACGCAGAGTTAAATACCAAGAGCGATTTCTGCCAGGAGTGCGGATTTGACGGCGAGATTCAGATCGTGACGGATGAGAGCGGCAAGCTGGTGTGGGAATGCCCCAAGTGCGGCAACCGGGACGAGAACAAGCTGAATGTGGCCAGGAGAACCTGCGGCTACATCGGAACTCAGTTCTGGAACCAGGGTAGGACCCAGGAAATCAAGGAAAGGGTGCTCCATTTATAAGATGAATTACGGTACAATCAAGAAGAACGATATTGCCAACGGCGTAGGCGTGAGGGTATCCCTGTTTGTGTCAGGGTGTACCCATCACTGTCCGGGCTGTTTTAACGAAGAGGCGTGGGATTTCGGCTTCGGGAAACCCTTTACAGGGGAGACGGAGGAGGAAATCCTGGACGCCCTTGCGCCGGATTATATAGAGGGCCTCACCCTTCTGGGGGGAGAGCCCTTTGAGCCGGAGAACCAGAAGGCGCTGGTGCCTTTTTTGGAAAAGGTGAGAGAGCGCTATCCGCAGAAGAACCTGTGGTGCTATACGGGATATACCCTGGAACAGGACCTTCTGAGGGACAGCCGGGCCAGGTGCGGCTATACGGACCGGATGCTGTCCATGATTGACGTGCTGGTGGACGGGCGGTTTATGGAGGCCCTTAAGGATATCAGCCTCCCCTTCCGGGGATCGTCCAACCAGCGCATTCTGAATCTTAGGGCCACCCTTGAGAGCGGGAGCGCGAAGCTGCTGGAGATGGGCAGCGGAAGAATTTAGCGCTGTTGCGGATATGTCCGGAGATGCGTGGACATATCCGGAATGCCTTTTGGTATTGCAATTTAGTTAATAATTTAGTAAAATCAACTTAATTGTATGGCAAAGGGGGTCTGCAAATGGCGCTGAGAGCAAAAGATATAGCGGAAATGCTGGGGGTGTCCACGGCTACGGTTTCTCTGGTATTAAACAACAAACCAGGGGTGGGTGAGAAACGCCGTCAGGAAATCATTCAGAAAATAAAAGAAATGGACTGCGGATACATGCTGAAGGAACAGAGAATCAATAATGGTTCCATTGGGTTCGTGGTCTATAAACGTGAGGGGAGCATCGTGGATGAGTCCCCTTTTTTCACATATATCCTGGAGGGAATCAATAACCGTATCAACCATTATGGATATACCCTTAACTTCCTCTACATCAATAAAACCATGCCCAGGACGGAGCAGGAACACCAGATTAAATCAGGCGGATATAAAGGCCTCATCATCTTTGCGGTGGAAATGTATTATGACGACCTCCAGTTGTTCAAGGAATCCCAGATTCCATTTGCCATCCTGGACAACTCATTTCAGGAAAACGATGTGGATGCGGTGTCCATCAACAATGTACAGGGTACCAGCAAGGCGGTGTCCTATCTGTGCGGCATGGGGCACCGGGAGATTGGATATATCCGCAGCAAGGTCAGGATCAACAGCTTTGACGAGCGGTATAATGCCTTCAAGCACAAGCTCAGGAGCCTGGGAGGCATTTTCAACAAGGAGTATGTGGTTGACGTGGGGTATTCCGAGGAGGATGTGAAGCGGGACGTGAAGAAATACCTGGAGGGCCGCAAACGCCTTCCCACGGCTTTCTTTGCGGAAAATGACCTGATTGGATGCAGCGCAATCAGGGCCATGCAGGAATGCGGATACCGGATACCGGAGGATATTTCCGTGGTGGGGTTTGACAACCGGCCCATCAGTACCCTGGTGGAGCCTCAGCTGACCACGATTAACGTGCCAAAGGATATATTTGGACCGGCTGCCGTGGATCTGCTGATTTCCCGCCTGGACCAGGGGAGAGAACAGTCCCTGAAGGTGGAGATAGGAACCAGCCTGGTGAAACGCGGAAGTGTGAAAAAAATAACGGATTAAACCAAATCAAAAACAGAAGATATGCAGAAGCATGTACGGCATTTAATGCTGTATATGCTCTTTTTTTGTCTTTAACCCTTGTGAACTTAATTATATTAAGTAAATATCGTTAAAAATTTATTTTTGATTTAACTAAATTAATTAAAATTTAGTGAAAAACTATTGACACCAAAGGTATAACCTGCTATATTACGTGTAACAAGCACAAGGAAACCCATTAACAAAGAGAATAAATGGTTATAATGCACAAAACAATAACTTAATTAAATTTAGTTAAATCACAGGGCATATGTGTAGAAACCATTTTTCTCACATCAAAAGGAGGAACACAATGAAGAAAAGAGTAGTAAGCATCCTGTTAACCGGTCTGGCGGTCCTGAGTCTGGCAGCCTGTACGTCCAATGGATTGGAAGCGGCATCCGCCACCAATGACAATGCCAAGGAGGCGGAAGCGGGAACTGAGAAAAAAGAGGGCATCAGCGTTTACTGGGTGGGAAAGACATTGAACAATCCCTGGTGGATTTCCGTATCTGATTTTGCGCAGCAGACAGCAGATAATCTGGGCGTGGATCTGACCATTGCCATTCCTCAGGAGGAAGTGGACCTGGAGAAGCAGGTATCCATGATTGAGGCTGCCATTGAGAAGAAGGCAGACGCCATTGTGGTCTCGGCGGCCAGCTCGGACGGCGTGATTCCGGCCATCAAGAAGGCCAGGGAAGCAGGAATAAAAATAGTGAACTTTGATACGCGAATCAGCGATACAAGCGTGATTGACGCTTTTGTGGGCGGCGACGATGTGGCCGGAGCCTACAAGGCAGGTAAGTACATATGCGAGCAGCTGGGCGGGGAAGGCGAGGTTGCTATCATCACAGGACTGATGGAACAGTCCACAGGCGTTGACCGTCATGCCGGATTCATGCAGGCCTGTGCGGAATATCCGGGAATCAAGGTGGTTGCGGAACAGGGAGCCGAGTGGTCCAGCGATAAGGCAGCTGACGTGACTACCAACATCCTGACAGCGAATCCCAACGTAAAAGCCATATTTGCCTGCAACGACCAGATGGCAGTGGGCATGGTCAATGCGGCCAAGGCAGCGGGCAAGAAGGCAGATGACCTGATTCTGGTGGGATATGACGGAATTCTGGATGCGGTGAACATGACCATGGACGGTGATCTGGATGCGTTTGTGTCACTTCCTAACCTGGATGAAGGCGCCATGGGCGTGAAACTGGCAACGGCTCTGGTTATGAACAGTGATTACCACTACGACAGGGAAATTCTTTATGACTGCACCCTGGTTACAGGCGAGTTTGTGGACGGGCTGACAGACCAGACCATTTATGAGTACGCCGCAGAGCGGTTCCCGCTCAGAGGTCTTACCGAAAAGGGATATTAAAATCAGGGAACTGCCAGGAAGAACAGCCCCGGGAACGGGCGGATTGGAGAAGTAAAATATGGAACATTCCAAACCTATATTGGAGTTTAAGCATATTGTGAAGGAATTTCCGGGCGTCAGGGCCCTGGACGATGTTTCCATGGACTTCTATGAGGGCGAGGTAGTCGCCCTCATGGGGGAAAACGGCGCGGGCAAGTCCACGCTGATGAAAATTTTAAGCGGTGCCTATACGCGGGATGGAGGGGACATCGTCCTGGACGGACGTCCCCTTCCCAAACAGTATTCCACTCTGGAGGCCAGGGGATTCGGTGTGGCTATCATCTACCAGGAATTAAGCCTTATGTCAGAGATGAATGTCATGGAAAATGTATATGTGTCCCATGAGCCCAGGAAGGTGGGAAACCTCATTGATTTCAGGAAAATGTACGCGGATACAAAGGAACAGCTGGCGAAGCTGAATGCGGGACACATTGACCCCAGGGGCCGGGTAGGAGATTTGTCCCTGCCGGAAAAGCAGATGGTGGAGATAGCCAAGGCCCTGGCCGTGGACTGCAAGGTGCTCATTATGGATGAACCCACCACCTCCCTGACCCATGAGGAATCAGAACAGCTCTTTGAAATTATCGGGACCTTAAAGGCCAGAGGAATCACCACCATATACATATCCCACCGTCTGGATGAGATATTCAGGATATGCGACAGGGCAATCGTCATGAGAGACGGAAAACTGGTGGGCTCATCCGATGTCAGGACCAGCACGCCGGACGATGTCATTATGATGATGAGCGGAAAGGTGCTTAGCCAGCCAATGGGAGGCGGGCGTACCAGACGGGACAAGGCAAAAAGCATTCCTCTTCTGGAGCTGGAGCATATTACGGACGGCGGATTCATCCAGGATTTGAACCTGACTGTATACCAGGGGGAGGTGCTGGGAATCGGGGGACTGGTAGGTTCCAAGCGGACAGAACTGGCCCGGATGGTATGCGGCGCGGACCTTTTAAAGGGCGGCGTTATAAAGGTTTCCGGAAAGGCCAGGCGGATTACGAATACCAGACAGGCCATTGATGCGGGGCTGGGATACCTGAGTGAGAACCGCAAGGAGGACGGACTGTCCCTGGGGCTGAAGATCGAGGAAAATACCATTCACTGTGACATGACGGCGGTCAGCAGACGCGGGTTCATGAACTGGAAAAGGGTCCGGGAGGTATCGGACAATTACATAAAAATGCTGAAAACCAAAGGCACATCCGCCACCCAGGTGGTAAATCTAAGCGGGGGAAACCAGCAGAAGGTGGCCATTGCCAAGTGGCTCCACGCAGGCTGCAACCTTCTCATCTTCGATGAGCCCACAAGGGGCATCGACGTGGCCGCAAAGGCCGAGATACACCAGTTAATCAGGAATTTTGCGGCGCAGGAGGGAAAGGCAGCCATCGTCATTTCCTCGGAGGTCAACGAGCTGGTATCGGTCAGCGACCGTATTATCGTTATGTCCAAAGGCCAGATAACCGGTGAATTGGAAGCGGAAGAGATAGAACAGAACAATGTGCTCAGGCACATTACGACGAAGGGAAGGTAAGTGCAGTGGATAAAGCTAAGAATATTTCATTGAAAAAACTTTTAACAGGAAGCCTGGGAACCGTTCTGGGGCTTGTCATCCTGGTAGTGGTGTTTACCGCTCTCAGCAACATATTTCTCACCCCCAGCAATATCAGGAACATCCTGATTCAGAGCGGTACCAATGCCATCATAGCAGTGGGTATGACCTATGTCATCATTTCCGGAAACATTGATATTTCCGTGGGCGCGTCCCTGGCATTGTCCTCCTGTGTGGGCGCTACCCTTATGGTGGGAACCGGCAATGTGGGACTGGGCGTGGCGGCTGTGCTGCTGACCGGTATCCTGCTGGGACTGTTTAACGGAAGCCTGGTGGCTTATCTGGGCTTTCCGCCCTTCATCGTGACGCTTTCCACCATGTGGCTGTTTCGGGGAATGGCATACCTGTATACGGGAGGCCAGGCAGTGGTGGGGCTGCCCCAGGGAATGACCAGCTTTGCCATGGGAAGTATACTTTACATACCAAATATCGTCTGGCTCATCGCCATTGTCTATATTATAGGGCATGTGGCCCTGCAAAAGACCACGGCAGGGCGCAAGGTCTGCGCGGTGGGTGATAATTCAGAGTCGGCAAGGCTTTCCGGCATCAATGTAAAAAGGGTCACACTGGCTGCCTTTGTGCTGTCTGGATTCTGTGCGGCGCTCAGCGGCATCGTGTATATGGGGCGTCTGAATTCAGGCCAGCCCATCGCAGGCCAGTCCTATGAGATGTACGCAATCGCTGCTGCCGTCATAGGCGGAGCCAGCCTCACAAAGGGCGGTATCGGAAGCATGGTGGGTACCCTGATTGGAGCCATCTTTATCTCCGTACTCCAGAATGGGCTTACCATCCTGAATGTAAACACATACTGGCAGCAGGTGTGCATGGGCGTGGTCCTTCTGCTGGCAGTGGGTCTTGACCGGTTCAGGAAGTCGGTAAAGTAGAGAAGGAGGAAAAAATGAACGAACTTAAGGTCCTTTCGTATGACTTGAGAAAACATGTGGTGGATATGATTATCGCGGGAAAGGGCGGGCATATCGGGGGCGACATGAGCGTCATGGAGATTCTGGTGGAGCTGTATATGAAACAGATGAATATAAGCCCTGAAAATAAAGAGCTGGACAACCGTGACCGCTTTGTGCTCAGCAAAGGCCATTCCGTGGAAAGCTATTATGCGGTATTGGCGAAAAAGGGATTCTTTCCCATGGAGGAGGTCATTTCCACTTTCAGCCAATTCGGCTCAAAATTCATCGGTCATCCCAACAACAAGCTTCCGGGAATCGAGATGAATTCCGGTTCCCTGGGCCACGGTCTTCCGGTCTGTGTGGGAATGGCCATGGCGGGAAAGATGGACCGGAAAGACTACCGTGTCTATGTGGTCATGGGGGACGGGGAGCTGGCAGAGGGCTCTGTGTGGGAAGGCGCTATGGCAGCCAGCCATTACTGCCTGGATAACCTGTGCGCCGTGGTGGACAGGAACCGGCTGCAGATTTCCGGGTGTACGGAGGATGTCATGGGCCACGATGACCTGCATGAGCGTTTCCGAAGCTTTGGATGGCATGTGATTGACGTGGCGGACGGAAATGACATAGACCAGCTGGACGCAGCCTTCGAGGAAGCCAAGACAGTGAAAGGAAAACCCACCGTACTTATCGCCAATACAGTAAAGGGGTGCGGCTCTCCCGTGATGGAGAATAAGGCTGCATGGCATCACAAGGTTCCCACAGCCCAGGAATACAGTGAAATCATCCGGGATTTTGAAAAAAGAAAGGAGGCCCTGCTTCATGAATAAAATACCCAACAGGAAGGCCATCTGTGACACGCTGATGGAGGCTGCAAAGGAGGATAAAGATATTGTGGTGCTGTGCAGTGATTCCAGGGGTTCCGCATCCCTGACTCCTTTTGCGGATGCCTGCCCGGACCAGTTTGTGGAAATGGGCATTGCTGAACAAAATCTGGTCAGCGTGTCGGCAGGACTGGCAAAATGCGGTAAAAAACCCTTTGCGGCTTCCCCGGCCTGCTTTCTCAGCACCAGAAGCTATGAACAGATTAAGGTGGATGCAGCGTATTCCAATACCAATGTAAAACTCATCGGCATCAGCGGGGGCGTCAGCTACGGAGCGCTGGGCATGAGCCACCATTCGGCCCAGGACATAGCGGCCCTGTCCGCCATACCTAATATGAGGGTTTATCTTCCAAGCGACCGTTTCCAGACAGCCTGCCTGGTGAAGGAGCTGTTAAAGGACGATAAGCCTGCCTATATCCGTGTGGGCAGGAACGCGGTGGAGGATATCTATGAGGAGGGAAATGTACCCTTTTCCATGGATAAGGCCACGGTCCTTTCCCAGGGCGGAGATGTGGCAATCATTGCCTGCGGGGAGATGGTAAAGCCTGCGCTGGATGCAGGGCGTCTGCTTGGGGAATCAGGAATCAGCGCAGGTGTGGTGGATATGTACTGTGTGAAGCCTCTGGATGAGGAGGCGGTCCGAAAGGCAGCCGGAGCAGCCAGGCTGGTGGTGACTGTGGAGGAACACGCGCCCTTTGGCGGGCTGGGCTCCAGGGTGAGCCAGGTGGTATCTGCCTGTTGTCCAAGGATGGTGGTGAACTTAAGCCTTCCGGATGAACCTGTCATTACGGGCACATCGGCAGAGGTGTTTGAATACTACGGTCTGACCGGGCAGGGAATTGCCCGAAGGGTACAGGAACTTCTGAGGCAGCTCTAATCTGAGACAGCTCTAATCTGAGACAGCTCTAAAAGGAAGGGAGAAGCAATGGAAAAGCAGTATCTTTTATCGGTTGACCAGAGCACCCAGGGAACCAAGGCCCTGCTGTTTGACCAGGAGGGAAACCTGATATGCAGGGGAGACCGGCCCCACCGGCAGATTATAAACGATGCAGGGTGGGTATCCCATGATTTAAATGAAATCTACTCCAACACCCTTAAGGTGGTGAGGGATGTGATTGAAAAGGCGGGGATTCGCAGAGAACAGGTGGCGGGGCTGGGAATCAGCAACCAGAGGGAGACGTCGGCTGTCTGGGACAGGACAGACGGCCATCCGCTGGCAGATGCCATTGTGTGGCAGTGTTCCAGGGCAAAGGATATCTGTGCGCGGGTGGAGGAGTCCGGCAAGGCGGAATGGGTGCGCCGTACAACAGGAATCAATCTGTCTCCCTACTTTCCGGCATCAAAACTGGCGTGGTTCATGGAGAACGTAAAGGAGGCGCCGCAAAAAGCGTCCGAGGGAACTCTTTGCCTGGGGACCATAGACAGCTACCTGGTCTACCGGCTGACCGGGGGAACATCCTTTAAAACAGATTATTCCAATGCCTCCAGGACTCAGCTGTTCAACATACACAGCCTGGAATGGGATGAGGGGCTGTGCAGTCTGTTTGGGATTCCTGCAAATGCCCTGGCCCAGGTGTGCGATTCCAATGCATGGTTTGGGGATACGGATTTAGAGGGTTACCTGGACAATCCCATACCTATCCACGGCGTGCTGGGGGATTCCCACGGAGCCCTGTTTGGCCAGGGCTGCCTGGAAAAGGGGATGATTAAGACTACATACGGCACGGGCTCTTCCATTATGATGAACATTGGAGAAAAGCCGGTCATAAGTACCCACGGTGTGGTAACCTCCCTGGCCTGGGGCATGGACGGCAGGGTGAATTATGTACTGGAGGGAAATATCAATTATACAGGAGCGGTCATTACCTGGCTGAAGGATGATTTGAAGCTGATTGCGTCTGCCTCTGATACAGAAGGTCTTGCCAGACAGGCCAATGAGGATGATACCACCTATCTGGTGCCTGCTTTTACAGGCATCGGAGCGCCTTACTGGGACAGCGAGGCCAGGGCAGCCATTGTTGGCATTACCCGCAAGACCAGAACGCCGGAGCTGGTGAAGGCCGGACTGGAGTGTATTGCCTATCAGATTGCGGATGTGGTGGAGGCCATGAGCCAGGATGCGGGAGTCAGGATTGAAGAGCTCCGGGTGGACGGAGGCCCCACCAGGAACCGGTATCTGATGCAGTTTCAGAGCGATATTCTTGATATCCGGGTTCTTGTGCCGGATGCGGAGGAGCTGTCTGGTATCGGAGCAGCCTATGCGGCCGGGCTGGCCCTGGGATTCTTTGACAGAAGCATATTCGGAAAGATGAAGCGGAGCGTGTTTGAACCCGCCATGGACCAGGATGCCAGACGTCAAAAGCAGGATGGATGGAGGGCTGCGGTAGGTACCGTGCTGACCAGATCGTAACAGGAGTACTTAATATTTAAGGATATAGGAAACCGTTGGATTATAAATGAAAGAAGGGCTTTGATATGGAAGGAACAATGAAAGTAGCGGTTATGACAGGAAAAAAGAAAATGGAGTGGTGTGAGAGGGAGATTCCACAGCCAGGTCCGGGAGAACTGCAGATTAAACTGGAGTATGTAGGCGTGTGCGGTTCCGACCTGCACTTTTATTCAGAGGGACGCCTGGCCAACTGGGTGCCGGACGGTCCCCTGGTGCTGGGACATGAGCCTGGCGGAGTAGTAAGCGCAATCGGAGAGGGCGTGACCGGATTTGAGATTGGGGACAGGGTGGCCCTGGAGCCGGGAGTTCCCTGCGGTCATTGTGAGGACTGCCTTAAGGGACATTATAACCTCTGCAGGTCTGTGCGGTTTATGGCTATTCCCGGCGAGAAGGACGGGGTATTTTCAGAGTACTGTACCCATGCAGCCAGCATGACCTTCAAGCTTCCGGACAATGTCTCCACCATGGAGGGCGGTCTCATGGAACCGCTGGCCGTGGGTATGCACGCTTGTGAGCTGTCCAATGCAAAGCTGGGAGAGACGGCAGTGGTGCTGGGAGCTGGGTGTATCGGCCTTGTTACCCTTATGTCCTTAAAGGCAAGGGGAGTCAGTGAGATATATGTGGCGGATGTGCTGGATAAGCGTCTGGAGAAGGCCAGGGAACTGGGGGCTACCAGGGTATTTAACAGCAGAAATGAGAATATAGAGGAGTTTGTGAAAACGCTTCCGGGAGGCGGCGTGGACCAGGTCTATGAGTGCGCCGGAAACCGTATCACCACCCTTCAGACATGCCGTCTGATTAAGAGGGCCGGAAAGATTACCCTTGTGGGCGTTTCGCCTGAGCCGGTACTGGAGCTGGATATAGCCACGCTGAATGCCATGGAGGGAACCATTTACTCTGTATACCGTTACCGCAACCTGTATCCGTCCGCTATCAGTGCTGTCAGCAAGGGACTTATACCGCTTAAGAAGATTGTATCCCATACCTTTGATTTTAAGGATGTCATAGAGGGAGTGGATTACAGCCTGAACCACAAGGATGAGGTGATCAAGGCGGTTATCAGGATGTAATGAACCAGGCAGGAGGAGAGGTTGAAGGTTTATCTGGTTAGACATGGAGAGACGGAGTGGAACCGCAGGGGGAAGATACAGGGCCAGGCCGATATTCCCCTCAATGAGAAGGGGGAGGACCTGGCCTTCCTCACCGGACAGAAAATGAAAGATATCCCATTTAAACGGATCTATACCAGTCCATTGTCCCGTGCCAGGCGCACGGCAGAACTCATAAGCGGACAGCGCGGACTTCCCCTGATGGAGGATTCCAGGCTTTTGGAAATCAGCTATGGAAACAGGGAGGGCCAGCTGCTGGCATTGATTCACAGACTGCCGTTTTTACGGCTTCACCGTTATTTTTCCCATCCCTCCGCCTACGTACCCCCTAAGGGCGGGGAGACCTATGATGATTTGAGAAAGCGCTGCCGGGAGTTTCTGGAGCAGGAGCTTAAACCTCTGGAGGAACAGATGGACCATGTGCTGGTCTGCGGACACGGCGCCCTGATACGGGAAATGGTGTGCATCATAGACGGGATTGCCCCGGATGCGTTCTGGAAGGGGCCGGTTCAGAAAAACTGTGCAGTCACGGTTCTTTCCCTGGAACAAGGGGTGTTTCAGGTAATGGAGGAAGGGACTGTTTATTATAATGATGATATATGAGGCCATACATTTATGAAATAATATATAATGAAGTAATAAATGAAGCAGCGTATGCGAAACAGGATGTTTCCGCCGGGCATGATTCCCTGGAGGAAACATCTTTTTTGTCCCTGAAGTCCGGTTCCTCTTTCATCCAATCCGTGCCGGCGGGTCATTGACGGAGGGTGGGGATGATGATAAAATACATATAATACATTACAGAACGTTAGAAACGGCAGTGCACACGGCCGCCGGGAGGGAATGAATATGAACCATGTGGTAGTGGACCCGGTGAAAATGGATCTATATGCATTTGTCCTTAAGGATGCCTGCGATGAATTCTTTGAAGTGGATGTGGCAGAAAGGATTCTCAGGCCCATTTTCCTGACTCCGGGAAAGGGGGATGCGGCTTGCGGGACAGGCGAGATGGATGTCCGGGCAGCGGCAGAATTATTTGTCTGTGAGGAGGACAGGGCTGGTTTTCTGGCACTGTTCAGCCGTCAGAGTCTGGATGAGGTATGTGCCCATAAAATCGGAAAACAGGGGGAATTCCGGAGGATGCAGCAGGGAGGACGTGAACGCTGGGTCAGGGGAACCCTTTTTTCATGTGATGCCTGCGGCAGGGATAAGGCTCTGTTTTACACTGTGGATATTGAAAGCCGGAATGCGGCCAGGCTTATGCAGATGAACCGTGATTTGTTTGGTGTGTTCCTGGATGCCTATATAGGGATTGCTGAGCTGGATCTGGACCTGGGAATCGGGACCATTATTCAGTGTATCCCTATGCCGGACATGGCCCTGCGCTCCTTTCAGTGGGGGAGGATGGTGGGATATTTATGCAGCAACGTCATTTATCACGGGGACAGGGATATATTTGCAGGAACCTTTTCCCTTAAACACATGCGGGAAGTATGGGGTAATGGGCAGAAGAACATGTCCCTGGAGGTCCGGTATTCCGCGGATGGGGAAACCTTCAGGTGGGCAGAGGTAAACGCCATGCTGTTCAGGCGGGAGGATATGCCGGACAAGGTATATCTGGCCATGCGGGATACCAGCGAGCAGCACCTCTTAAAGGGAATTGTGGAGCGGTATGTATACAGCCACTGCGATTATTTCATTTATCTCAATGCCAGGAATAACAGCTATGTCATGTTCAGCAGCAAAGGGGACGGTACGCTTCTTCCGCCCGATCACTGTGATGACTATGAGAAAGCCATTGAGACATATGTGAGGAAATACATAGCCCCGGAGGATCAGGAGCTGGCAATCTGTGAAATGCGTATAAGCCGCGTGCTGGAGGAGCTGGACCGGACAGGGGAACACTGTTTTTACTGCGGCGTTATGGACTCTCAGAGGGGGTATACCCGAAAGAGGCTGCAGTATCTTTATTATGATAAAGAGAACCAGATGGTGCTGATGACAAGGACCGATGTCACGGACATTTATCTGGAACAGAAGCGTCAGAACAAGCTTCTCCAAAGGGCTCTTATGCAGGCTCAGACCGATCCTCTCACAGGCCTTTATAACCAGGCGGTGAAAGACATGATTGCGGAACGTCTGGAAGGGGAGGATGGAATAGCCGCGGTCCTGTTTATGGATTTGGATAATTTTAAGGTGATCAATGACACCCTGGGCCATATCAAGGGGGATTTGCTGCTTCAGGAGGTGGCGGGAGTCCTTAAGAAAACACTGAGAGCGTCGGACCTGAGCGGGCGCGTTGGAGGGGACGAGTTCCTTGCCCTGCTCCATCCGGTCAACTCACCGGCGGGTGTGCGTCAGTGTGTCCAAAGGATATGTGCCTCTGTCCGCAGTGTAATGGACAGGGATTTCCATGACTTCTGCGTTACATGCAGCATCGGCATATCCATGTATCCGGCAGATGGGACTAATATTGCCGCCCTGGTGGAGAAAGCGGATAAGGCGGCATATGCGGTGAAGAGAAAAGGTAAGAATGGATTTGCATTTTATTCGGATTTGTTATAGGATCATATATTAGAGTGAACGTTGCTGCCCTTCGGGTCATTCTTGATCAGCGGGCAGCTTTTTTGGTAATCCTCATATGGGGCCGCAGCTGGTCCAGGATGCCGGATGCTTCAGATTAGGGGAGGATTTAAATGAAAAAATGGTCATCAGAAGAAGTAAGGGAGTTTGCCAGGCGCATTCTTTCTTCGTATTTCTGTGAGAATGATGTGGAACTTCTCATATCCACATTTGCGGATGATATCATATGGCTGGGCGGTGGAAAGATGCAGAAGGCAGAGGGACGTGATGCCGTGGCCGCCTGGTTTAGGGAAGGAAAGGATGAGCTGTCTTCCTGCAATATGTTTGATGAGCAGTACGAAGTCATGGAGATGGGAGCCGGCCTGTGGCTTTGTGAGGGTGTCAGTGAGCTTGAGTCCAGGGAGGGAACAGGCGTGTATATCAGGACACAGCAGAGAATTACCTTTATTTTCCGGGAAAAGGGTGAGGCGCTGGAGACCATTCATATCCACAACTCCATGCCGTTTGGTGAAATACAAGAGGATGAACTGTTTCCGGCGGAATCAGGAAAGCGTACTTATCTGGAGCTGGAGGGGGAGCTGCGCCGGCGTGAGCAGAAATACATACAGCAGGCCCGGTTCCTGAGCCAGCTGTACAATTCAGTGCCCTGCGGCATTATACAGTTTGAGAGAGGGGAAGGGCACCGGATTGTAAATGTGAACCGGATGGGGTGGGAGCTCTACGGATATAGCTCCGAGGAGGAATACAGACGTGAGGTAAAGAATCCCTTTCAGATGGTGCGGGATGAAGACAAGGAGTGGATTGAGGGCATTATAGGGGGACTGGCGTTGAATGGGGATACGGCATCTTATATACGCCATACCTTCAGCAGAGATGGGAAGCAGATATGGATCAGCGTCATCATGGGCCGTATTGTCAATGCGGACGGCCAGGAGGTTATACAGGCTGTCTTTACGGATGTGACGGATATAAAACAGCTGGAGTTGGAGCAGGAAAGGCAGCAGCTCATAGAGAACCGTTCACTCAGGGCGGCGATCTGTACGGCCTATCCCCTGATTATGAGCCTGAACCTGACAAAGGATATTTATAATTGTTTTATAGAGGACCAGGACGCTTGTCTGTCCGGGCGCTGTGGAAGCTACACGGAGATGATAAAGGGGGATATTCCCGATGTGTATCCATCCTATCGGGAGGATTTTGAAACGGCCTTTGCCAGAGAGAACGTCCTGGCCAGGTTTGCCGCCGGAGAACGGGACATCTACATGGAGTTTCAGAAGATGGGAATGGACGGCAAGTACCACTGGCTGTCTGTGCAGATTATTTATGTGGAGAATCCCTTTAACGACGATGTGCTGGCCATTGAACTGGTGAAGGTGCTGGACAGCCAGAGGGCGGAGCAGGCCCGGCAGGAGCAGCTGCTGCGGGATGCCCTGGCATCGGCCAAGGCTGCTAACCAGGCTAAATCCGATTTTCTGTCCAGAATGAGCCACGACATCCGCACGCCCATGAACGCCATTGTGGGTATGAGCACCATCGGGCAGCTGAAGTTAGATGACAGAAGAAGTGTCCAGGATTGCTTCTGTAAAATTGACGCTTCCTCCAGGTACCTGCTCTCTTTGATTAATGATATCCTGGATATGTCTAAGATTGAGACCGGTAAAATGGAGCTGGCCCACGAATACTTTGATTTTACGGAGCTGATGGACGAGGTGAATCAGATTATATATCCCCAGGCGGAAGAGCGGCAGATTGAGTATGTGATTTACCACAGCGAGCCTTTGGAGCAGTTTTATATAGGAGATCCGCTGCGCCTGAAACAGATTCTCATGAACCTGCTGTCCAATGCGCTGAAATTCACACGGGCAGGAGGAAGGATTCAGATTCAGATTGAGGAGCAGAAGCGGACCAATGGATTTTCTTATCTGAGGTTCCAGGTGAAGGATACAGGAATCGGGATGTCCAGGGAGTTCCGAAGCCGCCTGTTCATGCCGTTTGAACAGGAGGCGCCGGAAACAGCCCGCAACAACATTGGAAGCGGTCTGGGTCTTTCCATTGTATATAATCTGGTCCAGCTTATGGGCGGCAGCATTGAGGTGGAAAGTGAGAAAGAAAAGGGATCCGTATTTACGGTCACACTGCCCTTTAAACTGGCGGAGGATGACCAGGAGATGGAGCGCCAGAGAAAGAAGCGGGAGCTGCTTCAGGGCCTGGCCGTGCTGGTGGTGGATGACGACCCGCTGGTGGGCAGCCAGGCCACATCCATACTTGAGAAGGCCGGGGCCCAATCCCTCTGGGTGGATTCCGGTTTCAGGGCTGTGGAGGAGGTGCAGCGTCTGCTGGAGGAGAACAGGCATTACGATATTGCCATGATCGACTGGAAGATGCCTGATATGGACGGTGTGGAAACAGCCAGGCGCATTCGGGCTTTAGTTGGGCCGGATACCACCATTATTATGATATCCGCCTACGACTGGAGCCGCATCGAGGATGAGGCCAGAAATGCGGGGGTAAACTGTTTCATTTCAAAGCCGTTGTTTGGGAGTACCATATACGATGCTTTTGCCCGGGCAGTGAACCGATCAGAAGAGAAGGGTGCTGAAAAGGAGCGGGAGGACTTTTCGGGCTGCCGGGTGCTGCTGGCAGATGACAACGAGCTGAACCGTGAGATTGCCAGAACCCTTCTGGAGATGCGGGGCATGGAGGTGGAAACCGCAGAGGACGGCCAGGAGGCAGTGAACCTGTATAAGTCCAGAGGGGCCGGATATTTTTCCGCTGTGCTCATGGATATACGCATGCCCCGGATGGACGGACTGGAGGCCACCAGAACCATCCGCGCCATGGAGGATGAGAACACGGACAGAATTCCCATACTGGCCATGACGGCCAATGCCTTTGAGGAGGATAAGGCCAGGGCCTATGAGGCAGGCATGAACGGTTATCTGGTGAAGCCTCTGGATATGGAGGCAGTGCTGGATGAGCTGAAGAAGCATTTATAAGCAGCGTACTATGGGCGGCAAGGTTCCTCCTGGACGAAGGGCGTGACGGATAAGCTGTTATCCGCCGTTCTTTTGTCCAGTTCATGTATCAGATTTACCATCTCGATGGCTCCCGCAGCGCAGTCATAGCCCTTGTTGCCTGCTTTGGTCCCGGCACGTTCAATGGCCTGCTCAATGTTTTCAGTGGTCAGCACGCCGAACATAACCGGGATTTTGGCGGCAAGGGAGGTCTGGGCAATGCCCTTGGAGACCTCGCTGCACACATAGTCATAGTGGCTGGTGCTGCCACGGATTACGGCGCCCAGGCATATGACGGCGTCATACCGTCTGCTGGCAGCCATGCGGGAGGCGATGAGCGGTATCTCAAAGGCGCCCGGAACCCAGGCCACGGTGATATCGTCCTCCGGCACCTCATGGCGCCGCAGGCAGTCCAGGGCGCCGGACAGAAGCCTGGAGGTAATGAATTCGTTGAAACGGGAGGCGACAATGCCTACCCTTATTTTATTGGGAACAAGTTTTCCTTCTAATATATACATGGCGGATTCTCCTATTCTGGATAGATGGCAGTTTCTTAATAATGAAGTTTCTCAATAATGAATCAGGTTTTTAATAATGCATCAAATGTCCCATGCGCTGCTCCTTTGTCTTTAGATAGAACAGATCATGAACCGTTGGCGCCATCCGGATCGGCACCCGTTCTTTGATTTCCAGGCCAAAACCCGAGAGCTGGTATACCTTATCCGGGTTATTGGTCAGAAGCCGCAGGGTCCTGGCTCCCAGGTCCCTTAATATCTGGGCGCCTATGAAATATTCCCTCAAATCCCCCGGAAAACCCAGAGCCAGATTGGCTTCCAGGGTATCCATGCCCTGGTCCTGCAGTTCGTAAGCCCGGAGCTTATTGAGAAGCCCGATTCCCCTCCCTTCCTGGCGCATGTAGAGGAGAACTCCCCTGCCCTCCTGTTCAATCCGGGCCATGGCCGCGGCAAACTGCTGACCGCAGTCGCAGCGCAGGGAGCCAAAGGCGTCGCCGGTCAGGCATTCCGAGTGGACCCGGCATAATAAGTCCTGGCCGTCCCCAATCTCTCCTTTTACTAAGGCCACATGATGTTCCCCGTTCAGCAGGTTCCTGTAGCCGTAAGCCTTAAAGGTGCCGTAACGGGTTGGCATATGGGTGACGGCAGCGCATTCCACAAGCTTATCGTGCTGTTTGCGGTAGTTCTGGAGGGCCTTGATGGTGGTGATTTTCATATTCCATTGTCCGGCCAGCTTAAGGAGCTGGGGGGTCCGCATCATGGTTCCGTCCTCCTTCATGATTTCACAGCAGAGCCCGCATTCACTGAGACCGGCCAGGCGCATCAGGTCAACGGTGGCTTCGGTATGTCCGGCCCGTTCCAGCACTCCGTTTTTTCTGGCTGCCAGCGGAAACATGTGGCCGGGACGCCGGAAATCCTCAGGCCGGGACCGGGCATTTACACACTGTCTGGCCGTTACACCCCGTTCGGCCGCGGAAATGCCGGTGGAGGTGCTTATGTGGTCAATGGAAACAGTAAAGGCTGTCTCGTGGTTGTCGGAATTGTGGGATACCATCTGGGGAAGCTTAAGCCTTGTACACAGTTCCGGGCTCATGGGCATGCAGATAAGGCCTTTGCCGTGCACTGCCATGAAATTCACGTTTTCCGTGGTTGCATGTTGGGCGGCGCAGATAAAATCGCCCTCATTTTCCCTGTTTTCATCGTCTGTCACCAGTACGATTTTTCCCTGGCGCAGTTCGTCCAGTACTTCTTCTATGGTGCTGAATCCTTTTATGGTGTTGAATCCTTCCATGGTGCGATAAATCCTCCTTGTTTTTAATGGGGACAATTCAGGTGTCCTGTTTTTAATGATTCGTTTATTTGCTGTCCGGTACTGGCGCCGCTCAAAATCCATATTGTTTGAGCAGTTCCGGCGTGATTCGGCTGCCGGTCCCCGTGCTTTTGCTGTCCGCCCCTTCTGTGCAGTGGAATGGCGGGGGGATTTTTATGAATTTTTCGATATATTTCCCCACACAGTCGTTTTCCAGATTGACCACGCAGCCTGGTTTCAGGGTTCCCAGAGTGGTACAGAAGGCTGTATGGGGAATCAGGGATACGCAAAAATCCTGATCCCTTACCCGGGCAACCGTCAGGCTGACTCCGTCTATGGCAATGGAACCCTTTTCGATGATGCGGCGCAGGATGGACGGGTCAGAGCGGACGGTGTACCACAGGGCGTTGCCGTCCCGGACAATACTCACAATGGTCCCGGTGCCGTCAATATGGCCTGACACAATATGTCCGCCGAACCT
>ENA-OPSX01000665-OPSX01000665.1-human-gut-metagenome-genome-assembly--contig:-NODE-665-length-17915-cov-3.598040_pt1 | contig 17915 bp, 18 predicted proteins | sample MGYA00241462_ERZ501916 | MGnify/ENA primary metagenome ERZ501916 (study PRJEB25962, sample SAMEA2042113) | human gut metagenome | biome: human gut; feature: human-associated habitat; material: faeces...
TTCTCTACAACATATCTGACGCAGGGACTTCCCATACCTGTTGTAAATACCAAATCTTTTAAATCATCCGTACTTCTCCAGCGACTGCCCAGTTCCTCTTTTAGCTTATTCTGTTTTTTCTTCTGAGCTTTTAATATTTCTTCCATTTCTCCTAAAAACGGAATCTCTCTGATTGAATTTACCGTTTTAGGAGTTACAAGCATCATTCTCTTTTCTCCATTATAATAACTACAACTCAAGGAACGTCTGACGTGAACTACTTTCTTTTTAAAATCTATATCGCTCCATTTCATTCCACCAAGTTCTCCAACTCGGACACCTGTCAGACACATGAAATAGAACATTTCTTTATACCAGCTATCCTCCATCTCACTCAGGAAATTGTCCTGTTCTTCCTGGGTTAATGCAATTTCTTCTTTTGATTGTTTAAATGTCCATGGTACTTCTACAATCAAACATGGATTTACTTTAATCAATTGGTTTCCTAATGCAAAATCTAAGCATTCTCTTAAACGCCCCAATGCTTCTCGCATTGCACTGTGCGATACATGATTCTGTTCCATTGCATTTAATGCTCTCTGAACATCCAACGGTTTAATATCTTTCAGCTTCATTGACCCGATATAAAAACCAAATGTTCTTTTGAAATTATTTTTCATCGGTGCAATACTCGTTTCTTTCACCCGGTGTTGCTTTACCTCTGAAAACCATTCTTCAAACCACTCATTCAATGTGATTCTTGTTTTTCTATAATCCAATGTATCCCTGGCATTTTCTTTTGCCTTTTCAAATTCTTCCATCAGTTCGTTTAGATCTGTTCCATATAAATTGATTCTAATTCCGTTTACAACCGCTCTTGCTTCATATGAACCGTTCTTCTCTCTAACTCCTCTTGGTAATGCTTTTGCCATAATTGTTTCCTCCTGAAAAACTTCTTATCTGTTGCTCCTTCAAATTACCATTCATAAACGTGCAAAACAAACATGCGAATTTTTGTTTCGCATTCTTGACTTACTTTCTGACCTGTGCTAACAGCCATTTATCGAGTAAGAGCTTATGTGCATAATTACGATTGCCAATTCTGACAACAAATATTTTTTCATTTTCTCTCATCAATTCTCTAGTTTTCGTCATCCCAAGATTCAAGTAAGCTGCTGTTTCTTCTACATTTAAAAGTACCTTTTCTTGCTCCATATACTACCCTCACACTCGCTTCTTTCCTATATAATAGTCATATCCTTTTCTGATATTGCAAAACATACAAGTATCCTTATATCGCTGTTCTGGATTCACTCGCCGGATATAATGTCCTGGCACATCATAAAAATTGCCTGCACATACTCTGCACAGGCTCACGACTAACGGTTTTTCAATTATCTTCGGTATCCCGGTACTTCTCCTGATTGCTTTATTGATTTTCTCCATTTCAGTGCGGTCTAAGGTGCACACATAATTTTCCAACCGTCTTTTATCTAAAGTTCTAAGCTGCTCCAACAGCACTACAGAATCTTTTTCTAACTCTTCCATTTCCGGAACTGCAATGTGTGTTGGCAGTTTCTTTTTTCTTTACTAGTAATTGCTGCCACAATCACTGTCGGACTGTATTTATTTCCTATATTGTTCTGAATCACCAGCACCGGACGATAACCGCCCTGTTCACTTCCAAATACAGGATCAAGGTCGGCGTGATAAATATCCCCACGCTTGACGTTCCTATCTTCCATCTTTGCTATATCTCCTCTCGTCTTTCTAACTGTTGTTATCCCTAAATATGTAAAATACAAGCCTATTTGTCCCCGACGCCCCGACTTGTAATTGGGAAATCATCAGACGGCTGACTGCTGATCAGCTCCACAGGATTTTATTTAAAATAAATATATGGGATTAGGATTTTTCCTCTCCAGGGATCTCCTGAAGCTGCCCTCACTTGTTGCGGCATCAAAGAAATATTTTGTATACACGACTTTATGACCGGACAGGAGTATCATTATGCCTGTTGTCTGTCATCGCCCTGCCAGAAGCAATCTGACAGTTATAACCAGATATTTTTCGCTCAACAGTCCGGGTAATACAAACTGAAACCAAAAGGAAGTATACGGGTGGGATTTCGCTGTCTTTACCCAGCCTGTGTTATGGCGTATTTGTTAATGTGGCTTACGCTCATCACGATAACAACAGGAATGTGCCTGATGAATGTATATGAATTTGTCAAGGTTCTTCCCGCTCCCCAGTCTTTTCGTGACAAAAGAAGAAACAGGTGGATCAGAATATTTCTCTTTCCACCTGTTTCCTCACTTAAACGCTATTTTTCAACCCACTATCTCAAAATCTTTTTCAAATTTCTGATTGCTGCTTTTACAGACTTTGCTACCATCTGAAAAGAGCAGCCTTCTTCCTGTGCAATCTGCTCATAATTCTTATCTTCAAAATAATACTTCATCAATCGTCTTCTCTGAATTTCCGACAACTGCTGAATTGCACTATGTAAACGTTCCGCTTCCAGTTTATTCAGAACAGTATCCTCTACACCTTCCTCTTTCTGAAATACCCGTTCATATAAACTGGAATCCCAGATTTCTGACTGTTCCAAATGCCTGTCCACAATATTCATATGCGACACGTCCTGCAATTCAAACGTATTAAAAGCCTCATATACATTCTTTCCTATTTCCAAATCCTTGTACTCTTTTTCACCATTGCGAAATGAAACATAATATTTTCCGTCCTTCTCATAGATTTCATATGGGTTGTATTTATCTTTTCTTCTTTTTGGCTGTCTGCCTTCCATGTCCTTTCCTCCGATCTGAATTTTTTTGAATTCAGATCAGTAGGCGGGGCACGAATACGAACAATCGCCCTTATTTTGAATTGTTCATTCCCAATATTTAGGTAACAAAAAACGCCCTGACAGATTTCACTCCTACGGACGCATTTAATTCGATATTTTATTACCCTGGATTCATTATTGGCTCTTACCCTAGTTTCAATTCCAACATTTACTAATGAAATCGTTGAGATTTTTTTAATTGAATACCTTCTGTTGAACAGAATTTTTTAGCTGAACTCTTGCTAAGAACCATATTTTCTCCGGTTAGATTCCGGAAAAGAAATAAGCATACAAATACTGCTCTTTCGGAATCTGTTTTTTTTAACCGAAAGAGATTTGTATGCTTTCTCATTCATTGGGTAATACCCTGTGTTTTTTCTAATGTTACACCCTTTTCACTTTTCAAATTTAGGGTAATACACTAAGTTTATGGAGGTATATAAACATGGATATTCCAAAAACATTATTTGCCACTTTAGTAAAACAAGGGCGTATGGAAATGCATTTAACACAAGAAGCTCTTGCTGAAAAACTCGGAATATCGGCGGCTTATCTTGGAGACCTCGAACGCCATAAAGGCGGTCCCAGTCTGGAATTATTTTGTAAAACCATGCAGACTTTAAATATTTCTGCTGATGACTACGTTTATCCAAATCAGAATAAAAATAATTCTACATATGATCAGATTCTTCGGCTCTTAAATCAGTGCAATGATTATCAGTTACAGGTAATTCTTGCAACTACGACAGCTCTGCTAGATTCTAATCCTTTTATTTCTAACGTAGACACTACTAATGATACAAAATAAAACTTGTAAAATACCGATAAATAGCTGATAATTACCGATATTTAAAATTAGTGGAATAAATACTATTACCATATGTTAAAAACAGTTATGCTATATCATTACAACTTGATATAACATAACTGTTTCTTCTTTACGAACATCCTATTATCTATCAAATACTACATTTCCCTCCACGACACACTTAATTGCTTTTCATCTCGCTAATTATTTTTTCCATATCCGTCGATTTTTTCAAGAGTCCTAAACCAGCCAATAACTGAATACAATCTACATATCCTTGACAATATGCCCTTTGTTCTGACACAAACGCTTCTTCTTCCAAAATTTCTCCATATTGCTTCAACTTCTCCCTGTCCTCATAACTTATATGATCGAGAAGTTTATTCACCTTTTCTTTTTCCATTTTCTTCTTCAACTGAATATTTGCAAGTTCTTGGAAATAGATATAACTTTCTCTGTTTATATTCTCACAACGCAACTGGTTCAAAAAAGAGGATATTTCATTCCAAATATCATTTTCCATAAAAATTTCTCCTGCTTTTTTTGGTATCTTTACTTATTATGCCCAATTTTATATTTCATCATTTCATCAATTCACCATTAAATTTATATCCCATACCCCATACATTTAAAATGTATCTTGGTTTTGCAGAATCTGGCTCAATCTTTTTTCTGATTCTCCGAATTATGCCCATAACATTATCTTCTGCCCCATAATATGGTTCTTTCCACACCTGTGTATATATTTGTTCCTTTGAAAATATCCGTCCTGGATTTTTTGCCAGCAAATATAATATTTCAAATTCATAATTCGTCAATTGAACCAGCTCACCATTACTTTCTACAGAACGATATTCCGCATTTATTTTTAATGCTCCGTAATCAAGTACCCTATTTTGTTTACCAGGCATCTCAGAGTATTTTTTAGCAGACAGAAAATGTAATAATTCATTTAATTTTTCTTCCTCATTTTCATCAAATGTTACAACAACTACCCTTCCCATTTTATAAAAACCTTTCATATTCCAAATCTTACAAGTGTAATTTTTATCTATTATTACATCTGTAAGATTTAAAGTCAAGTTTTTATTTCGTTGACAGAATAACCTTTTAAGATATATAATATTTTTATTACATTTGTAAGATTTGGAGGAATATCACATGAGCAATCTGCCTCAAATTTCAGAAGCCGAATTTGAAGTTATGAAAATCGTTTGGAAATATGCACCAATCAGCACCAATGAAATTACTGAAAAATTAACACAAATTTCCCGTTGGAGTCCTAAAACAATTCAGACATTGATTAAACGTCTCGTTTCTAAAAAAGCACTAACCTACGAAAAACAAAGCCGGGTTTTTGTCTATACTCCATTGGTCAAAGAAGACGAATATATTCGGCAGGAAAGTAATTCTTTTTTAAAACGATATTATAATGGTAATATCACTTCTATGCTTGCCTCTTACATTGAGGATGATAAATTGTCTGAAGAAGACATTGCCAGCTTACGGAATCTTCTTTCCAATCATTAACCATGGGAGGAGGAGCATATTTTGATATATTTTAGTTTTCGATTTTTACTGTGTAATGCCATCATTTGTATTTTTTTAGGTAGTTTACTGGGATTAAAAAATTTATTGCAAAGGCAATTATCCGCACGTATGCAATATAATCTTTCGATTATATTTCTTGCCGTTCTAATTGTTCCCTTTTTACCAATAAGCTCTGCCCCATCTTCTATATCGTGGAGCCATTTGCTGACAGCCAGTTCAAGTACCAATGGTGACATTCAAACCACTTTTCTTTCTGGTAATGGTTATAATTTGGATAAAATAAATGATTTTGCTGTCTCTGTCAGCACCCAAATACCAACTTTTATTCACACATTACTTGTATTTTTCTGGAGTATCGGTATATTCATAATGTTTTTTCTTCTCTACCGCTCAGTAAGACAAGTAAACGCCTTACATAGTTCTGCTTTACCTCTTCAAAATGAAGAACTAAACGCTCTTTATATAGAATGTTTAAACGAAGTGAACAGCAAGCATACCATTCCGATTTATAGTACAGCATTTTTGAAATCTCCTGTTTTGGCTGGTTTCCTGCATCCTCGCATTTATCTTCCAATTCACTTGATTTCAGATTTTAACGCTGGAACTATAAGCTCAACTGATATTCGATATATGCTTCTTCATGAACTGCAGCACTACAAGCATAAAGATATTCTAATTGGATATTTGATAAATACAGTACATGTTTTCTACTGGTTCAATCCCCTAATCTGGTATTTTCTAAAAAGAATACGGCAGGAACGCGAACTTGCCTGCGACAGTGCTGTATTACAATTATTGAAAGAAACAGAATACAAGTCATATGGAAATACACTGATTAACTTTGCCGAAACAATAGCTCTGTCTCCATTCCCTCTTACTATGGGAATCAGTGGAAATATAAAACAGTTAAAAGGACGCATTTTAAATATTGCATCATTCCACCAACCTACTTTTAAACAAAAAATTCGTGGATATCTTATATGCATATTCGTCTCTACTATCATCATTGGATGCATTCCCATACTTTCTGTTTATGCTTCTGATCAGACTGGCTATCATTTTGACACAACCGAAAAGAATATTACTCAGCTAAATCTTTCTTCCAATTTTGGGGACTACACCGGAAGTTTTGTTTTATATAATCAGTCTGCTGATAAATGGAATATTTATAATATGGATCATGCTTCCACACGTGTATCACCGAATTCGACTTATAAAATATATGATGCATTACTTGGCTTGGAATCTGGAATTATTACACCAGAACATTCCACTTTCACATGGAATGGAGAACCATATCCTTTTAATTCATGGGAAGCCGATCAAGATTTAACCTCGGCTATACATAATTCTGTAAACTGGTATTTTCAGGCAATTGATTCACAGGCAGGTTTTGAAGCCGTAAGAACATTTTTACAGACAATAAACTATGGGAATCAAAATACTGGAACAAATCTAAATCTCTATTGGACAGATTTCTCTCTGAAGATATCACCCATAGAACAGGTGGAATTGTTACAGGATTTCTATCAAAATAATTTTCATTTTGACAGTAAAAATATCCAGGCAGTAAAAAAAGCCCTGCTGCTTTCCACTACTTCTTCCGGTTCTCTTTACGGGAAAACAGGAACCGGGCGTGTCAATGGTAAAGATGTCAATGGCTGGTTTATCGGATACATTGAAACAGCGAATAATACTTACTACTTCGCAACAAATATTCAATCCTCTTCTGGTGCAACTGGAAGTCAGGCTACCGAAATAACAGAATCTGTACTTTCTAATCTTGGTATTTGGAAATAAATAAAGAGAACTGATAGCATAATTTCCTGTTATCAGTTCTCTTTATTTCATTCTTCTCTACTGATCAATTCTGCAAATTACCTAACCGGTACTGATACCTCGGTATATTATCAATACCATTATCTAAAATCCTGTTTCCAACATACTGAATCGTTCCATCATCCTGAATTTTCATCGTAAGTTCGTGTGTAATAACAGCATCATTACATACAACAGAATCACATACTGCATGAATTGTCAAAACAATGGTTCCATCTTCATTGTGCCTGACTTCTGTTACTTCCGGTAAAGACAAGCCAAAATGTGTTGGTGAATAATTACCACATCCCAATCGTTCCCAGATAAACATATTACTTTGTTCATCGTAGACCGCCCATTCTTTCAATTCTTCTTTTGTAACAGGAAGATATGTCATAATTACATTTTCGAACTCTTCTGCTGGAATTCCCACAACCTCTTTTTCTGCCGTAAATTTTTCTCCATATTTCATTTGATAAAAATATTCATAAAGTCCATTATAATCCAACCCCTGCATATCCTCCGCATTCCAGTTTGAACATAACAGATTGTTTCCCTGATAGCCGAACGTACTCACATATTTTTTTGAATATTCCCGACACTCCTCACTCAAAGGCTTTACCCGGATAATACAACTTCCATCTACAATCTCTGTCACTTCCGGTGGTTCAGGTACGCATAATTCATAACAGAAATTCCCATTTTCAGTATATGCCCATTCTTTTATTTTTGATAGCGATATGTATGTAAGTACAGGCTCTGTATCCTCACTCCAGATCATTTTTGCGGACATCACACTCATTTCTTTTCCATCATAACTATATTCTTTTCTGGTAATTCCACCATCTGTATCTGCTTCATATAAAATTACACTTCCTTTTTCTTCTTGTTCTGCAGATTTTAAAAATTGTTCCATCTTCTGATAATTATCCATAACAGAATAATGATCGGAACCAATGACCGGATTCCCATTTTGTTTGATAATTTCTTTCATCCGATTCATCATTTGCTCAGCAGTGTTCTGATCTGCTTCTTGTATTCCATTATATTCAGAATAAATATCTCGGATAATGCCCATAATTTCTTCACAATCGTTCACAGCTTCCTTTTTCTTGTCTTCATCGATTGGTAGATTATATCCCTTATCCGGATTTTCCATGGTAGTGTTTTTCTGATTCTTCTCATTTTTTACATCTGTGCTGTTTAACGATATCTTACTTTCACAGGAAGTCAGAATCATTCCTATACAAAGTACTAACAAAATACTTTTTCTTTTCATATTGCCCCCTAATTATTACTGTAATTCTCTTCCCACTCTTCTTCTGTTAACCTTGGCATATACCACCCTGCATTTGCATTTTGATCTGACTTGATTACCTTATTTGATAAATACTGGAAACTTCCGTCTTCCATAGGTTTTATCATCAATTCACTGGTGATTGCCTGATCTAACATTCTGATTTCCCATACTGCTTCTATCGTAAGTTTTAATGTTCCATCTTGTAATTTTTCATATGAGATAACTTCCGGATATGGCTCATATGGGAATTCACAATCATATAACCCTCGCGGTCTGTATCTAAAAGTTCTATTATCAGAGTTATAAAAAGTTCCTTTTTCAATCTCGCTATTACTAAATGGTAAATAGGTCTTTATAACCTCTTCAAACTCATCTTTTGGAACTTCATATTCTGCTCCACCATAATTTGCTTCATATGGAACTTGCTTTCCATATTTCATATAATACATTTTTTCATAAAGATCATAAAAATCAAGTTCCGTATAATTCTGGTTATCCCAATTTGTAATCAACAGATTATTAAGTGCATACCCCAACGGCATAACATATTTTCGATTCAATTCTCGGCATGTTTTATCTAATGGCTGCACTCTGAATCCAGTTTCACCCGGTGCTCCATCAAATCCCGGTGGGTGATATTCCTCCAGAAACAAGTATCCTTTTTCTGTATATTTCCACTCATATGCTTCATATTCATCATAATAATTAGCCTGTGGGCTATTATCCTTCCATTTAACCTGACATAATCGAACATTTATCTTTCCATTCATTGACTCTAAATGATATTGTATAATTTCCCCTTCATCAAATACAACAACAATATCTACTGCTGCCTGTTCTTCTTTCTCTGCTGCTTTGCAAAAATCTTCTACTTTTTCACGATTGACCATATCAATCTGATTATCACAATCTACTGCCGCATATCCTTTTTCTTCCAGACAATTGATAATTTTTCTTTTCACCTTTAATGTATTTAACTCCGACTTCTCCTTCATATAAACAGACCGAAAAGTTTGCGCTGTTTTTTTACTTCTGCATTCATTTCAGATTCTACGGTTTCTTTCTTTTCTTCTTTTTCCGTAATTCGATTTTGTCCGCACCCTGTAAAAACAATAAGAACTATCAATATCATCGCAAATATCTTACATATGTAATAATTTCCCATAAAAATTTTTTTATTCTTCAAAATACTCATCCAATACTGTTGCATCTTTTTTAACAACATAACCACTTCCACCGATTCCTTTCTTCTAATTTTTTTGTTCCTTAAATCTTACACTTGTAATATTTAAAAACCAAGTCTATTTTCAGGAATTGTATACTCCAGATTCACCATCTTTATGTGCGATATATCCTATTTTATTACCATCCTCTATATCTTCTCCATTTTTGTTACCCTGTCATTTTAAAGAACATCCTTACTTACACTGTTACATATTTTTCCGCTTCTTCTTTGCACTTCAACGTATTTCCATGCCCAATTACATATTCCATACATTCTTTTCCCTGCTCTTCTTTTCCGATTCGGTAGTAACATACTCCCAGCAGGAATCTGCGTGTAACCTCATAATAAGGCAGCTTTTCCGTATCATTTTCCAGTAATCTTACTGCTGCCTCATCTTCACCTTTCAGCATCAAATTTTTTGCCATAAACAGTGGATTCTTTTGAAATACTTTCCCTGCTTTTTCTAATGTAGCCGAATAACCTGCCGCATCTTTCTCCTGATATTTCTTCGACAGTTCGAGATTCGTCATGACCTGCTGCCAGGAACGTCCCTCTCTTTTTCCTTCCCATTCATTCTTTATATACTCTTCTGCCTTCTGCAACTGCCCATTTATGATCAGTGCAACTACATATTTAGACTCAGCTATCAGCATGACACTTTTTTGAAATCCATGATAATCCAAGCTCTTTCCGTACTTTACCAACTCTTCCAGCATTTCTGAATATTTTTCTGCATCACATTGCTGTGACAGAATCCGGTCAATTTTTGAAAAATCTCTGAGAATGTCCCTGATTAAAATGAATATACCTGCAATCAGATCAACCACCACGCAAATCCACAGAAGCCAGGGATCTGTCGTGACCCAGCCCGGCTGCTTCACATCGAAAAAGAGTACTGTCTCCTGATGCGGGAACGGATTTCCTTTGAAAATACTCACCACACAAATCAATGCTGCATAAATCAACAGCACATTCCGTATCATCCTGATGCGTCCATTTTTCTGCTTTTCATAAATCTTTTTTATCTGCTCTTCCATTTTCTCTACCTCGCTGTCACACTATTTTTGTACCTACAACATAATTATACATAAATTAATATTGTAGCGAATCTCTGTTCGGTTGTACAATATCTACTGCTGCCTGTTCTTCTTTCTCCGCTGTTTTGCAAAAATCTTCCACTTTTTCACGATTGACCATATCAATCTGATTATCACAATCTACTGCCGCATATCCTTTTTCTTCCAGACAATTGATAATTTTTCTTTTCACCTTTAATGTATTTAACTCCGACTTCTCCTTCATATAAACAGACCGAAAAGTTTGCGCTGTTTTTTTACTTCTGCATTCATTTCAGATTCTACGGTTTCTTTCTTTTCTTCTTTTTCCGTAATTCGATTTTGTCCGCACCCTGTAAAAACAATAAGAACTATCAATATCATCGCAAATATCTTACATATGTAATAATTTCCCATAAAAATTTTTTTATTCTTCAAAATACTCATCCAATACTGTTGCATCTTTTTTAACAACATAACCACTTCCACCGATTCCTTTCACATTCTCAACCATACTGATAAGAAGAATTGGTTTGTCCACGCTTTTATCTGCCGTAAACACCGAAAACCACCCGATTTCTTTGCCAGAAGTATCTTCTTTCGTTGCCTTCAACTCGGCTGTCCCTGTTTTTCCAGCCAGCAAAATATCGTCACGATGTGCAGCATATCCGGTTCCTTCCGGATCATTTACAACACCTTCCACCCCTTGCATAATTTCTTCTACATTTTCTTTGCTAAACGCATTTTCTATCCATGTTTCACCGGATGCTTCTTCTTTGTATTTCAAATACGGTTTTATCATATTCCCTTCATTTAAAAATGAAGTATAAATACTTGCCAGATGTAATGGATTTACAAGAATCTGCCCTTGCCCATAACCACTATCTGCCAATTGTATTTCTGTTTCTATTTTATCTGTATTGGAATATGTTGATTCCTGCATCGCAATCTCAAACGGCATATCCTGATTAAATCCTATTTCATTTAAAGTATTCATAAAATTCTCACTACCAATTTTAAGAGCTGCCTTTGCAAAATAAATATTATCAGAATAGATAATTGCATTTTTCATAATAACCGGTTCATATTCATGAAGTGTTGTCACTTGATAAGATCCCCAAGACGAATCTTTCTGCCATGCCAAACCTTCATTTCCAAAATCTTCTTTTGGATCTATGCTTTCCGTTTTCAACCCAATTCCTGCCACAACTGGTTTAAATGTTGAGCCAGGACACCATACTTGACGAAAACGATTATATAATGGCTTCTTTTCGTCTTCGTTTAATGATGTCCATTTCTCTGATGATAAGCCCCGTATAAATTCATTATTATCATAAGATGGGGTACTTACCAAAGCCAATACTTCTCCCGTATAAGGATTCATTGCGACAGAACACCCCGGATCTTCTTTAAACTGCTCGTATAATGATTTTTGCAAATCGGAATCTATCGTTAATCTTATATCCATACCATCTTCTTTAAAAATACTTGCAAGAACCTCTTTTACTTCCCCATCACTATCCAAAATCTTTATATCACAACCATCTTTTCCTTTTAATTGCTTTTCGTATAACTTTTCCACCCCAGATCTTCCGATTACACTTTCAGCTGAATATCCTTCCCCTGGATGATTTTCCAAATCTTCTGCTGTTACAGACTGTACATAACCAATTAAATGAGCTGCTGCTTCCCCTAACTCATAGGTTCTAACTTCCACATCTGATAGCATAACCCCTGGAATTTCCAAAAGTTTATTCTGACAATCCTGCTCCTCAAGTGTCTTTTCTTCTGGCTGTATTTTCATTAAATCTATTTCTTCTACTTTCGGAATAGTTTCAATTGGTACAAAAGAATCTTCTTTTACCCACTTTGCTGTGAGTTTGTTATTTATTGTTTCTACATCTATCTCTAATAACTCCGCTATTTTTTCAATAGATACATTCCTGTCTTCCAGCTTTCCCGGTATAATGCCAACTGATGTTGCTACTCCTTTTCCTGCAAGCATTTTACCATCTCGGTCTAATATTTCTCCTCTCTCCGCTTTTGATGTAGTAACACTTATTTTATCATCACTCTCTAAATCTGGAAAAATCAGGCTATCCTGCCATACTAATTTATATCCCTGTTTCGTCTTCTTCAGTTCCGCCATATTGTCAAATTGTATTGTTCCGGCAATTGTATTACATGATGTTTCATACGAAAGCGTAACTGTATCTGCTTTTTTCTCTTTCACAGCTATATGACTGATTTTAATGTCACTGACCTCTATTCCTTCGTATATCTTAGAATTTCGTTGTATGTATTCTTCTTTTGTCAGATAAACTTTTTCATCTGAATCTATCATAGTATACATTACTTCATATTCCTTTTTTTCAATATGGTTCATATATTCCACAAGTGTGTCTTCTGGTGATTCCGTTATCGTCCTTTTTAATAAAACACCTCCTGAAACAGCAATTACTGTTATAGCTACTATCAGCCCAAAAATCTTACAAGCGTAAGATTTTTGGATATTTTGCTTTTTTCGTCTATTTTTCATAGATATTCCTTTCTTCTAATTTTTTTGTTTCTTAAATCTTACGCTTGTAATATTTAAAAGTCAAGTCTATTTTCAGGAATTGTATACTCCAGATTCACCATTAGACTATCACACTTTTTCTCCTGCCTTTTAATATGCCGGGACACCGTATCCATAGATATTACTGCTTCCGATACGGTAACTCCGTCTTGCCACTTTATCCCCACTGTTGCCTTCTATGGTATTGACGGTTCCACCGCTGACACTCTCTACAATTCCAACGTGGTCAATCGTCCCATTATTTCCCCAGTCAAAGAAAATAATATCTCCTGCCACCGGGGTATAACTTCCGTCACGGAACCTACCTTTGCTTTCAAACCACTTCACACCGTCCGAACAAAGAGAAAATTTCGGAATGACTCCACTCTGAATATAACCGCTCTGGTCTGCACACCAGGACACAAAGCAGGCACACCACTCTACCCTGCCTCCAAATCCATACCATCTCCAATAAGTCGTTCCGCCTTTTCCTTCCTGCGATGCTGCCACCTGAACGATTGCCTGATTGCCGATACCTGTCGGGATTCTTCCAAATGCATAATACTGAAGCACATGTGGTACATACTGCTTGTCCCCATAACTGCTCCACCCCATTCTCTGTGCCATCATATCAGAAAATTCTGCTGCATTGGCAAGGGTATATCCACCTCTAGCTTTCGCCCATTCCAGATATCCATTTCCATAATTGTAGCTTTGCAATGCCAGTTTAATATTTTCCATATCCAGAGGATTTTTTACTCCTGCACGTTCCAGACAGCTTTTTATTTCCTGCACTCCGCAAGAAATCGAATACTCCGGATCTGTGATTCCATTCGGCTGTTTGGGATATTTTGTATTAAAACTGCCCTCTGAACACTGCATCGGGTCAAGTCCTCTCCCACCGGATTCCTGCATCATAATCGCTTTAATCAATTCCACATATTCACCAATTCCATATTGGTTTGCATACTGCCGAATTAGTGGCTCATATGCTTCTACTTCTGCACTGACAGAAGAAACCGTACTGGAATTATCCCCGCCTGTCATGCAAAGAAATCCACCAAATAAAATGACGATAATCAATATCACCACTGCAATCCAACCGCCTGCGGTCAATCCACTTAACAATGCTTTTATAGCTTCCATCAACGCTTTTATTGCATGTGTTACTGCCTTTGCTGTCGTTTTCACTGCAATCTTTGTATTCTGTGCTGTCTGTCTTGCTGCCTGCACTGCTTTTTCTGCTTTTTTCATGGAATAATGCATTGCCCGGACAGAAACATTTGCTGTCTGCTCCGATGTCTTAATACTGGTCTTTGCCGTCTGTTCTGCAGTCTTGACCGCTTTTCCAGAGGTCTTGATAGTACCTTTTCCAGTATTCTTTACAACCTGTTCCGATGCTCTCCCGGTCTTGATGGTTCTTTTATCCCGTTCAATGGTCTTAATTTTTTTGACAGCAAGTTCTTTTCCCTGCTCCTGTGCCGTTTCTCCGCCTGAAGGCGGTACTGGTCGAATTTCTTCTTTCGGCTGGTAAACTGTTTCTTCGCCTGTCGAAGAAACAGAAGCTTTCTCTTTCTTCCGTTCAATAATCTTTCCTGCCTGTCTGCGTACCTGATGCCCTGTTTCGTGAAAGATGCGGTCAGCATACTTGCTGGCCGCATCTTCTGCATAACCTACCGGATTATTCTCTCTATCACTAGATTTCTCCGTCGATTGCATGACAGTTTCTTTTGTTCTGACATAGGACTGCTTAACATGGTCTGTCACTGTAACTGTCTTATCTAATACTTTAATATCCTTATGGACTTGGCGTGTTTTTATCTTACGATCCATCGCTTTTCTCCATTTGAATCTTTATCTAGCGTTCATGATTAGTTTCTTTTTTGCTCACCTGTGGCAGTTCCCGGCAGTATTCCGGGTATTTCATGCGGATTGCTTCATAAAAATATGATGCATAGCCACAATCGAACATCTCGTATGGGGTAGACAGACTTTCTTCTCCCTTCTCCACATATCCATTCCACAAGTTGAAAGCCAGTCTGGTCAATCGTGCCGAACCGCCTGTCTGCCACCCTTCATGCAATGCTTCTGGTTTAATCAAACGCTCTTTAAAATCAAACATGCGATCAACATGATTTCTGGTATCTTCAGAAATTCCCACACAATAGAAAAATGAACTGTAATAACTGTCGTGCTTTCCGCATTTAGCTAACATCTGATAAAAAAACTTTTCGTGTTCCTTTGATGAAAATCTGATTTCTGACATATTTGGCTCCTTTTCCGGCACTAAAAAACGCCACAAATTGTGACGATTTTCAGTGCCTTGCTTTTCATTATTCAAAATATTTTTAATTTTACATTCTTCCCCGGTTGATACTGTCCTCTCCCGGCTTTGTGGTCATCAGTTTATACAACCTTGTATTGGTTGGGAATCTATTGACGAACGGTACAAGCGAACTTCCATATTTCACCAGACCACAACCGGCATCTGCATTTGTGATATATCCCATTTGCTCTGTAGAAATATTCAAAAGTGTCGCCAACTTTGCTCTGTCCGGCTCTGCCTGATTAAGCATCACGATATACTCACTGTTGGAAATCATCGTACTTGCAAGAACAGAATCTAACAGATATTCCACGTTCTGTGTGATTGCTGTCGGGAATGCATTACGCTTACGAAATCTTCGCCATGCAGAGTTAAAAAATGCTCCGGAATACTCATTTTCAAATACTACATGAAACTCGTCTAAAAAAATATGGGTTCGCTTTCCCTGTTTCCAGTTCTCCGTTACCCGGTTCAACATTGCATCAGTGATTACCAGAAGTCCCATGGTCTTTAACTGTTTTCCTAAATCCAGAATGTCGTATACCATGATACGGTTATTCACATCAACATTACTTTCATGTGCAAATGCGTCCAGACTTCCATTGGTAAATAATTCTGATACCAGTGCCAAATCCTGTGCTTCCGGTTCTTCCTGTTCTAAAAATTTTTCACGCAACACCCGCAAAGTCGGCACTGCTCCGCCATGCTGATATTCCTCATAAACTTCTCCCACACATCGGTCAATAATGGAACGTTCCTTTGCATTGATTCCTTTTTTATCCAACTGTTCAAACAGAGATAAAATAAACTGTGACTTCTCAATCACTGGATCACCGCCATCTCCATATCCGTCTACCATATCCATTGCATTGATATGATTGTCGGAAGTAGCAGAAATATTGATTACTTCTCCGCCCATCGCATTGACAAGCTGTGAATACTCTCGTTCAGGGTCGATGATGATAATATCCGCATCTGAAGAAAGCACCTGATTGATGATTTCTCCCTTTGCCGCAAATGACTTACCGCCACCGGATACACCGAGAATAAAGGAGTTACCATTCAAAAGCTGCTTACGGTCTGCGATAATCATATTTTTGCTGATAACATTCTGACCGTAATAGATACCGTTCTCGTGGAAAATATCCTGCACCCTGAATGGGATAAATACCGAAAGGCTCTCTGTTGTAAGTGTTCTGAACGCATCAATCTTTCTTGTTCCAAACGGCATTACCGTGTTGAGTCCATCTACCTGCTGAAATCTCAGTGTTGCAAACTGGCAAAGATGTTTTCTTGCTGTGGTAAGCAATGCTTCCGTATCATTCTCAAGCTGTTCTTTACTGTCTGCTGTAATAACCATTGTGATAACAGCAAACATCATTCTCTGGTCACGGGTCGTAAGGTCATCGAGAAACTCTTTCATTTCTTTCTTCTGCTGCTCCATATCATACGGAACAGTTGCAGAGAAGTTGTTATTGGCATTCTGCCTACGCTGCCAGTTTGTGATATTGGTTTCCACACCAAGCAGACGGTTCTCTGCTTCCTTTACTGCTTCATCAGTTGGAACGGGAACAATATCAATGGACATCATCAGATTTCTGTTCATATCCGTAAGTTCCGCTACCATACTGTCTTTGATATAGGACGCATATTCACGAAGAAAAAGGACTCTTCCATAACGGTTTCCCATCTTGAAATAGTCCTTTTCAAATTCCATTGTGTCGGGGCAGATATAATCCTTAAAATCGTGTCCCTTTTTTCTTGTTTCCTTAATATCAAAGTGAAAAGAACTTTCTTCTCCCACACGATAGAAGTCGTGGAAAATACGAAGTCTTTCGTCTGTTTCCAGTTCCACACACTTACTTCCAAGCCTGCCGAAGTGAGCAATCAAATCTGCACCGACACGGGCAAAATAAGTTCTTGCGTCCTCCACACTCTTTTTGTTGATGGAAATGGTAATATACTTATCCTGAACAATGGAGTTTGCACCCGTTGCCTTATCAAGAAGCATTTTGTTGTATTCCTCTCGATACTCGTCCAGATTATCTCCGGTTGTCGGAATAAGGATTGTCTGCTCAAAATCCAGTCTGTTGAGCCGACGGTTATTGATTGTGATTTTTGTCGTTGCACCACTGTCAAGAGAGTTCAGAAGTTCGGAATATTCAAGGAACATCGCTTCCTTATCCTCACGACTTGCCACTGCATAGTTAATATCCGTAAAGCGGTAGGTCTTTGAATATTTATCCTTTCCCACTTTGAAAATGCCATCATCAAAGATAGCTGCCACGGGAATAACGTCCTGCACACCTTTCGGTACATCAAATTTTTCTTTATCCTGTTTAAACAGGTTCGTAAGAGTCTTAATCATAAAAACTCATAACCTCCTTTATGGTAAAAAAACCTGCTAACAAAAGTCAAGTACTTTTCAGCAGGTTTTTAAAATTATTC
>ENA-OPSX01000674-OPSX01000674.1-human-gut-metagenome-genome-assembly--contig:-NODE-674-length-17764-cov-4.162121_pt1 | contig 17764 bp, 16 predicted proteins | sample MGYA00241462_ERZ501916 | MGnify/ENA primary metagenome ERZ501916 (study PRJEB25962, sample SAMEA2042113) | human gut metagenome | biome: human gut; feature: human-associated habitat; material: faeces...
GCTGGGGAGCTTCGGATATTCGGTGAAGAAGAACATTAAGAAGAGACGCCCCGGCGTACCGGATGGAAAAAACACTAAACCCAGGCATCCGAAAAGGAACGGCCCTAAAAAGGGATAGTTTGGATTAAAGTATTTCAGGAAGACGACAGACCAGGAGGATACGACAGTGAAACCGAATATTACCATGATTGGAATGCCTTCATCCGGCAAGAGCACCGTGGGCGTGCTGCTGGCCATGATGAACTACGCCTCCCAGTTCTGGGGGCCCATCAACCAGCTTGCCAACATCTACAACAACTTCATCAACAACGTGGCATATCTGGAGCGTATCTTTGAGATGATCGACGAACCGGTCGAGGTGCAGGACGCCCCCGGCGCCGCAGTGCTGCCGGAGATCCGCGGCGATGTGGAGTTCCACGACGTCTCTTTCGCCTATGAAAAGGATATCCTTGTGCTCAAGCATGTGAATTTTCATGTGAAGCAGGGCGAGAGCGTGGCTCTGGTGGGCCACACGGGCAGCGGAAAAACAACCATCATCAACCTGCTCAGCCGTTTTTACGAGGCTACAGACGGGCGGGTACTGATTGACGGCTGCGATATCAGGAAGGTGACGCTGAAGAGTCTGAGAAGCCAGATGGGGATCATGACACAGGACAATTTCCTGTTTTCCGGTACCATTAAATATAACATTAAATACGGCCGCCTGGATGCCACGGACGAGGAAATGATCGAAGCCGCCAAGGCGGTGAACGCCCATGACTTCATCATGAAGCTGGAGCACGGCTATGACACCGAGATCAGTGAGAGGGGAGCACGGCTCTCCATCGGCCAGCGGCAGCTGCTGGCATTTGCCAGAACCATGCTGTCGAAGCCGGGCATCCTGATTCTGGATGAGGCCACCTCCAGCATCGACACTCACACGGAGCTGCTGGTGCAGAAGGGCATCGAGGCGCTCTTAAAAGGGCGTACGTCCTTTGTCATTGCCCATCGCCTTTCTACTATAAGAAAGGCCGACCGGATTTTCGTGATCGACCAGGGCAATATCATGGAAGCCGGAAGCCATGAGGAGCTGATGGAGAAGAGAGGGGCTTATTATCAGCTGTATCAGAGCCAGTTTCTGTAGACTGGTTTTGTAAAGTGCGGAAGGTCTGTAAATGGAGAGATTGGCTGGCTTTTTCATAAAGGGATTGACCCGAGGGAGGAAATGCAATAAAATAGGATGCGAGGTGAATGACATGACAGAAGGAGCATTAGTACTGGAAGGAGGTTCTCTGCGAGGAGTATTTTCGGCTGGCGTGCTGGATGTATTTATGGAACAGGGGATCGAGATGTCCTATGTGAATGGCGTTTCTGCGGGATCCATGTGCGGAATGAGCTATATCAGCAAACAGATCGGAAGAACGATCCGGGTAGATTTAGATTATGTAAATGATAAACGGTTTATGAGTTTTCGCAGTATGGTGAAAAACCGTTCGATCTTTAATTTTGATTTTCTGTTTGGGGAATTGAGCGAGACGCTGATTCCATTTGATTTTGAGGCTTTTGAGGCGTCGAAGCAGCGGTTTGAGGTGGTTGCTACCCGCTGTAAGACGGGAAAACCGGAATATTTCGGAAAAGGGGAGTGCGAGAATTTCATAGAGGCGGTGAAGGCCTCCAGCAGCCTTCCTATTATGTCGCGTATGATCGACGTGGGAGGGAAGAAATATCTGGACGGCGGCTGTTCTATGCCGATCGCCTATCAGAGAGCTATCGATGAGGGATATGAAAAGGTAATTGTCATACTGACCAGGAATCGGGGCTACAGGAAAAAGCCTGTGGATAAATGGACGAGACGGGCGTATGAACGGTATTTTAAACCGCTGCCCCGGCTTTTGAAGGCTCTGGAGGAGGCGCCGGAACGGTACAACCGGATGCAGGAAGAGATCGATGAACTGGAAAAGGCGGGCAGAATCTACGTGATCCGTCCCGACAAACCGGTGACCGTGTCGAGAACGGAACAGGACAGAAAGAAGCTGGAAGCACTCTACGAAGACGGGCGCCGTCTTGCGACGGAACAGCTTGAGGATATCAAAAAATATCTGGGAATCGAAATAACAGGTTGATGAAAGGAAATGACGGTACACGTTTATGAGCATTTACGATACATTGAATGAAGTACAGAGAGAAGCGGTATTCCATACGGAAGGACCGCTTCTTGTGCTGGCTGGAGCCGGCTCGGGAAAAACCAGGGTGCTGACCCATCGAATCGCCTATCTGATCGAGGAGAAGGGGGTAAATCCGTGGAATATCCTGGCGATTACCTTTACCAACAAAGCGGCTGGAGAGATGAGAGAGCGTGTGGATAAGATCGTGGGATTCGGAGCGGAGAGCATCTGGGTGAGTACGTTCCACTCTTCCTGCGTAAGAATCTTAAGACGCCATATTGAGAGCCTTGGATATACGACGAATTTTACTATTTATGATTCAGATGACCAGAGGACTCTGATGCGGCAGGTGTTAAAGACGCTGGAGATCGATCCGAAGCTTTATAAAGACAGGGCTATGCTGGGCTTTATATCGACAGCTAAGAATGAACTGGTGACGGCTGCGGAGTTTGAACTGAATGCGGGAGGCGATTTCCGTCAGAAGAAGGTGGCTCAGATTTATAAGGAGTATCAGAGCCAGCTTAAGAAGAATAATGCGCTGGATTTCGATGATCTGATCATGAAGACGGTGGAGCTGTTTCAGAATAATCCGGAGGTCCTGGATTATTACCAGGAGCGTTTTAAATATATCATGGTGGATGAGTATCAGGATACGAATACTGCACAGTTTAAGCTGGTGAGTCTTCTGGCCGGTAAGTACAGAAATCTTTGTGTGGTAGGTGATGATGACCAGTCCATCTATAAGTTCCGGGGAGCCAATATTGGGAATATTTTGAACTTTGAGAAGTCGTATCCGGGGGCTTCGGTGATTAAGCTGGAACAGAATTACCGGTCCAGCCAGAATATCCTAAATGCGGCCAACGAGGTGATCCGCCACAACCGGGGGAGAAAGTCCAAGACGCTGTGGACGGCTAACGAGGAAGGGCCTCTGGTGCAGTATAAGCAGTTTGAGACGGCAGCGGAGGAAGCAGACGCCATCGTGCGCGATATTCAGAACAGCGAATGCGGCTATCAGGACTGCGCGGTTCTTTACCGGACTAATGCCCAGTCCCGTCTGATCGAGGAAAAATGTCTTCAGCGCAATGTGCCGTACCGCATGGTGGGAGGCGTAAACTTCTATCAGCGTAAGGAAATCAAGGACATTCTGGCCTATTTGAAGACGATTGACAACGGAAGGGACGATCTGTCGGCCCTTCGTATTATCAATGTTCCGAAGAGGGGGATCGGCGGCACCAGCGTGGGAAAGGTCCAGGCATTTGCATCGGAGCATGATTTCAGTATCTATGACGCATTTTGCCGTGCCCAGGCGGTTCCGGGGCTTGGAAAGGCTGCAGATAAGATTCTTAAATTTACGGCGCTGATCGAGGATTTCAGAGAGAGGATCCGTTATGAGGACTACTCGATCCGGGAGCTGATTGAGGATGTACTGGATGAGTCGGGATACCAGAAAGAGCTGGAAGCGGAAGGCGAGATCGAGTATCAGACACGTTTAGAGAATATTGAGGAGTTGATCAACAAAGCGGTCAGTTTTGAGCGGGAGCACGACGAGGGAACACTCTCCGAATTCCTGGAGGAGGTTGCATTGGTCGCGGATGTGGACCGGATGGATGATTCGGAAAACAGGGTGACGCTGATGACCTTACATAGTGCAAAAGGACTGGAGTTTCCGCGGGTGTATTTAAGTGGTATGGAGGATGGACTGTTCCCGAGTATGATGTCGATCTCCTCGGATGACAAGGAGGAGATCGAGGAAGAGCGGCGTCTCTGCTACGTTGGAATTACCAGGGCGCAGGATTTCCTGATGCTGACGGGAGCTAAACAGCGAATGATCAACGGGGAAACCCGTTACTCCAAGACCAGCCGGTTCGTCGAAGAGATTCCGGCCGATTTGCTGGAATGTGATAAGCTGGAACCGAGGCTTTCCCCGTTCCGGAAATCTTCGGACTTTGACGACAGCGACCTGCCCTGGGGCCAGGGTGGCGGAAATGCCAGAGGCGGCAGCTCCTGGGGCAGTTCCGGAAGCGGCGGAACGGGTAACGGAGGCGGTGCGTCCGGCGGCCAGAGACCGACGACCTGGGGAAATAAGGCTGCGGGTGTCAGCAGCTTCGGGCCGGGCAGCAATGCCTATGCGTCAAAGACTGCGTCACCGGTTCAGAAACCGGCGTTTGGCAAGGCATTTACCGTAGAGAAATCAGGCGCTCTTGATTATAAGGAAGGCGACCGTGTCCGCCATGTAAAGTTCGGCGAGGGAAATGTGGTGGAGATCAAGGATGGCGGAAAAGACTACGAGGTAACCGTCTGTTTTGACAAGGCGGGGATCAAGAAGATGTTTGCGTCCTTTGCAAAGCTGAAACCGATCTGATCAGATGATCGTGGGAATGTGGCTTCTCAACTGGCCTTTCCGGCCAAGAAGGTGAGCCATCTGAAGCATTACGGTTAAAAATCGAAATAAATAAAAATAATCAAAAAAGATAGTAAAAGCATAAAGATGATGGTATAATAAGAACGACAGACAGAAAGATTTCGTTTCTGCCGCATATTTTTTATGGAATAGGCTCTCAGAAAGGACGTGGATGATATGAACAGATTCGATACGATGAGCAAAGAAGCTATGAACAGAGTAGAGGAACTCGTGAATTCAAGCAGACTGAACGAGTTGCTGCACAAGAGAGAAGAAGACGAAAAGAAGAAAAACTGTATTCTATGGATACTTGCCATCATTGGTGCTGTAGCGGCAGTCGCCGGCATTGCGTATGCGGTTTACCGTTTCTTCACACCGGATTATTTAGAGGATTTTGAAGATGATTTCGACGATGATTTCGATGATGATTTCTTCGAAGACGATACACCGGGCGAGGGTTCTGAACAGTAAGAAGGACATTTAGAAAAAAGAAGCGTGCCTCAGCGATTGAGACACGCTTTTTGACGCTGTCGGGGCGGGAGCGGTGAGGGACGAAGAGTGGTGGGGAATTAGGGCAGTGAGGAACGATGTTGGATGATTGGCTCGTTGCTTGCGGGAATAAACGAGAACAGGAGTAGATGACGTGAAAAAAGGCGAGATATATGAAGGTATTATAGAGAAATTCGATTTTCCGGATAAAGGGACACTGGTGACGGAATCAGGAAAGATTACAGTGAAGCACGCACTTCCGGGACAGAAGGTGTCCGTGATGATTACGAAGAAGCGGGGCGGACGGCTGGAAGGAAAGATCGTGGAGGTGGTGGAAAAGTCACCTCTGGAGACCGCGGAAAGCCGTGTGTCCATTTCGGCGCCTGCGGCGGCTGTATTTACCAGACGATCCCTTATGAGAAGCAGCTGGAAATAAAGGAAACGCAGGTTAAGAGCCTGCTGGACAGTGTCTGTGATTCCTATAAGTTTGAGGGGATTCTGGGAAGTCCGGAGTCCGGCGGATACCGTAATAAGATGGAGTTCTCATTTGGCGATGAGTTTAAGGACGGTCCGATGGTACTGGGGATGCACCGGCGCGGAAGCTTTTATGATGTGGTGACTACCACAGAGTGTCAGATCGTGAATCCGGATTTTTGTGAGATTTTAAAGGCCTCCAAAGAGTATTTTGAGAAGCTGGGGCTGGGATTTTATAAAAAGATGCAGCATACGGGGTATTTACGCCATCTTCTGGTGCGCCGCGCGGTTAAGACAGGGGAGATTCTGGTGGATTTAGTGACGACGAGCCAGGAGGATCCGGATTTGAAGCCATTTGCGGAGCTACTGCTTTCCCTTCCGTTAAGCGGCCGGATCGTTGGTATTCTTCATACGTGGAATGATAGTCTGTCCGATGCGGTGAAGAATGACAGGACCGATATTCTGTATGGACAGGACTATTTCTATGAGGAGCTGCTGGGGTTAAAGTTTAAGATATCTCCGTTTTCTTTCTTCCAGACGAATTCGCTGGGGGCCGAGGTACTGTACGATAAGGCGAGAAGCTATGTTGGTGATACGAAAGACATGGTCGTGTTCGACTTATACAGTGGGACGGGTACCATCGCTCAGATGATCGCGCCGGTCGCCAAAAAGGTGGTCGGAGTAGAGATCGTGGAAGAAGCCGTGGAGGCCGCGAAGGAGAATGCGAGGATGAACGGGCTGGATAACTGCGAGTTTATCGCAGGAGACGTTTTGAAGGTAATCGATGATATCGGTGAAAAACCGGATTTGATTATTCTTGACCCGCCGAGAGACGGAATCCATCCGAAGGCGCTGGGGAAGATCATCGACTATGGAGTGAAGAGGATTGTGTATATTTCTTGTAAGCCTACGAGCCTGGTGAGGGATCTGGCGGTGTTCCAGGAGAGAGGGTATCAGGTGGAGAAGGTTTGTGCGGTGGATATGTTTCCGGGGACGGGGAATGTCGAGGTGGTAATAATGATGCGGAATTGTGGATTGGATAGAAAATAAAGGTTTAAACCACAAAATATAGTGGATTTGATGAAAAATGAGGCGAAAGGTGAGCAAAAAACGTTCGATTTTAGCGCCACTTATTGGTTTTTCCACAGATGGGAAGGGGAAATTCAGGGGATAGACGGTATTATAAACGTTTATCCTTTTCTGCATATAGATAGTTACGTTACATATTGGGAGGAGGCGGTAGTCTTTGACAGAGAGCGGAGGAGAAATTTTGGATGTGATTAACATAGATTGAGACGATAACTGGTTGATGGAGATAATCTGGAAGCCCTTTTTAGTGTCTTTTTTATATTTAAAGTCGTTGATTGTTTGTTGGTTTTCAGAAATAGCCTTACTTGAACAGGCGGTATCTTAACAGGAAGGTTTGTCGTTACACGGCGATGTGTTGAAAAGGGAATCAATAGGCCATCAGCATATTATGAGAGTGATTATTATGGGAACTAGACTTGGGGGGGGGGGGCGGTCCTGGGCGATAAACGGCAACATGCGAAATAATAAAACAACAGCTTATGCTGACTTTTGGTGAAATATGTAACTTCAACAATAGTTAGCTCCATTAGACAGTTGAAGGATTATAATTTCAAAGGAAGTTATTTTTGCAGGATATGGCATAAGATTTAATGGTAAGGAAGTTTTAACTATGTATGCTGAAAAAATTTATAATAGATTAACGGTTGCAAGGTAGACAGGAGAAAGCGTAAAGATCTATAATAAAATATCCAGGGTGGCCAGTACGGCAGTTTTTATGATAATATTAAGTAGAAGGTTCAATTTTTACTGAGAGGGAAAACTATGAGAAGAAGAGCGCGTGATGTTGAATTTAGTGTAGATGCATATACGGCAAGATTAATAGGGCGTGAAAACGTTTCAAAACTGGAAGGAGCAGTTTTGGAAATTGTAAAAAATGCCTATGATGCAGATGCAAAGAATTTTTGTCTGTATTATTCAAAAGATCAAAACTGTATTTATATTATGGACAATGGATGTGGCATGACTGAAGATGTGATTAGAAGTCATTGGATGACGATTGGTAATTCTTCTAAAAAAAATGAATACATTACGCCTGGAAAAAGAATACAGACAGGAGCTAAAGGGATTGGTCGGTTTGCGTTGGATCGTCTTTCAGATAAGTGCAAAATGCTGACTATTTCTAACCAAGGGGGATTGGAGTGGATTGTCAATTGGAATGACTTTGAGTGGAATAAAAAAATTTCACAGGTTAAGGCGAAGATTTATGACATAGATATGGATTTATTGGAATATTCGAATGTTGATTATTGGAAAAATGATGAACTGGCTGCATATGTAAAATCGCTAAATTATAAAGGGAGAGGTACTGTATTCTGCCTGGAGGAACTTCACGATAAATGGGATGGCAGAACGATGATGCGTTTACGCAACCATTTGGAAAATTTACTTCCTCCTAATGTTGTGGACGATTTCGAAATATTGTTTTTTGATGATGAGACGTCTCTAATTGATGCAAGAGTAATCAGTGCAAATATTGATTCATTTGATTATAAAATTGATTTTGAAATCAAAGAAGACGATTTGAAAATACAAATTTTGCGCAATGAGTTTGACTTTCGGGGAGAGGAAGAAACAGTTTTTAAAGAAGCCGAATTTGATGAAACGGAACAGCACTATTTTTCGGGAAAAATCAAAGAAGAACTTTTTTCTATAAGAAAAATTTGTGGGAAGGAAAATTGCATTGGTGATTTTTCGGGTACGCTCTATTTCTATAAGATAACACAAACATCAAAGGATCAGGAACGCTTTTATACGAAAAGTATCATTGGGAGGGCAAACCTTGTAAAAAAATTTGGCGGAATAAAATTATATAGAGACAAGTTCCGTATACGTCCCTATGGAGAATATGGAGATAGCGATTTTGACTGGCTGGAATTATCCGCACGTAAAAACCGTTCTCCAGCAGGCTTGGGACATGCGACAGGGACTTGGCGGGTAAATGCAGAACAGATATTTGGCGATGTTGCGATATCTCGAAGAAATACAAACTTAGAAGATGATGCAAATCGAAATGGAATTCAGGAAGGGAATGGTCTTTTTCAATTAAAGCAAATTTTGTTACATGTAATAGGAGAATTTGAGCGGGACCGTCAGTCTATAGGGAGAAAGCTGGCAGATTATGCGAAAGAAAAAGATGAGCTGGCGAAGCAGATAGAAGCCATGCGAAAACTGGCAGAAGAACGAAAAAAATGGGAGGAGGAAAAAGCAGCAGAAGAAAAGACAGGACAGAACCGGGAGTGTGAGCAGAAAGAGACGCTGGCCATCAGTCCTACCGAGGTAACAGCAGTACTTGATGCAATGGAACAGAAGCAAGAGCAGGAGCTTCAAGAATTGAGGGATGAGATTAAGATGCTGCAGACACTTGCGACTACGGGAATAGTAACAAATATGTTTATGCATGAAATTCGTACATTGACAAATAATATAGGTCAGGAACTGGATTCTGCTTTTGAGGCAATCAAGTTCGATCATGATGTTGAGTATGCCCTGGGTAACATCATGCGCGCAATCATTTTGAAGAAAAATTTTAAGGCATGGTTCAGAATTACCATCGAATCAATAAAAAAAGATAAGCGCTTAAGGAAGAAACAGAATCTTGGAATCATGTTAACCGATTTTATGGATACATGGAACGATATTCTAGAAAAAAATGGAGTGAGTTTAAACTACTATTGTGATCCGGATATCGAATTATGGTGTTTTGAATTTGATATGGAAAATATCATCAGTAATTTGATATCTAACAGTATGGCATCTTTTGATCGAGAGACGGGAAAGATTCTTGAAAAAAAGGAGATTTCACTAGAAGTAATATCGTTAGAAAGAGGTTTCTTAATAGATTACAAGGATACTGGCTGGGGGCTAATTCCGAAATACAAAGATAGGCCCGAGACTATTTTGGAAGCCTTTGAGAGCAGTAGAAATTTGATTGGGGATGAAGAAGATGGAACTGGAATGGGAATGTGGATTGTAAATAAAACGGTTTTAGAGTATAATGGCACTATTGATTTGAGTGAAAATCGAAAGAGCGAAACAGGATTTTATATTAAAATTCAGATTGGGGGTAGAAGTATATAGCATGTATAGAATAGGGTATATTGATGACGAACCAACACAGTTCGAAAATTATGCTAGAAAAATAAAGCGCAGATGCAAAGATTTAGAACTTGTGCTGCTAAGTGGCTGTAAAACAAAATCTGAATTTTTAGAAAAAATATATGAGGAACAGATAGATGTACTTTTGATTGATTATCGAATGACAACAACGTTTGGATTTAATGGGACAACGCTGGTTAATTATATTAATGATCATGTTCGGGACTTAGAATGTTTTATTTTCACAGCAGTAGATAAAGAACATATAACAGATGGACTTGTAGCGGAGAGAAATAGATTTCCTAAAACAGTATTTGATACAGAGGCAGGAGATAGCAAGAAGGTTGAAGAATTTAATAATTTTATTAAGGCTTTAATAGAAAGTGCAGATGTATATCGGAATCGAAAAAAGCAGAAATTAGAACGGTATAAAGAATTATTAGAAAAAAAGAAAAATAAGTGTTTGGGCAGCGAGGAGGAAGAATTTTTGGACCTGTATAAGGTGTTATCTTCCTATGGTTTGGTAGAAGAACTGCCTGGAAAAATATTGAATTCTGAGTTTGATGAAACAATTGATGAATTATTAAAAATTGGAAATGAGATTGTAAAAAAACATCAGGATGAATAGGAGCAGATAATCTTGAGAGTACACGGTGAGAAAATACTGCGTCGAAGGAGCGGTATTAACATGTTAGAACATTATCAAGAGGCAAGAGGCATACTGGAAGAAGATTTCTACTTTTTATGCGGATACTGTGGAAAAAATGGGCAGGTAATGCACGAAAAATTTCATATTGATCACTTTGTTCCTAGAAGTATTGATAAGGAGCGGGAAAATGATTATTATAATTTAGTACTTGCCTGTCCCAAGTGTAATCTTTCGAAATCAAAAAAATGGCCAACTGAAGATAAAGATTATTCACACAACGGAAAAGAGGGGTTTGTCGATCCGGCATCGGAAGAATATGACCAACATATGGAGCGAAACGAAGAGGGCTTTATTGTAGGAATTACGCCTGTTGGGAAAAGTATGTGCCAAATGCTTCATTTAGACATAAGAAGAACAGATTTATTTTGGCAGATAAATAAAGTGAGAGAGATGTTAACGAAACTGGAAATATTATTTATAAATGATAAATTATCAGAATTGGAAAAGGATTTTTATATTAAAATGAATATGTTGCTGAATCAATACATAGATGAGTCTTTTATTAAGGGGGAATAGATGAAAGAAGAAAAGAAAACAGGTTCTTATTATACTCCACTTGAACTGATTCAATTTATGGTGGATTATCTGGAAAAAGAGAAGCAGGACTTCTCAAATGTCTTGGAACCTTCTGCTGGGGATGGAAGGTTCCTTTCTTTGTTACTACCAAAGGCAACACATATTAAGGCAATCGAACTTTTTAAAGAAAAAGTGGAGCAGATACAGCAAAGATATTCTGATAGTAAAGTCGAAGTAAAAGAACAGAATTTTTTGGATTATATTTTACAAACAAATGAAAAATATTCACTAATAATTGGAAATCCGCCATATATTAATTTGAAGATGATGGATAAGGAGGATATAAAAAAAGCAAAGGCGCTTTGTGTTCAAGAGGACTTGTCGAAAACTGCTATGCAGAATATGTGGTTAGCTTTTGTAGTGGGAGCTGTACGACTTTTAGAGGCTGATGGAAGTATATTTTTTGTTTTACCGATGGAGTTTTTACAAGTTCAGTATGCGGAAAAACTCAGAGGATATCTGGAGCAAAAATTTAATACGATCCATATAATTTCTTTTGAGCAGTCAATTTTTCCTGAAATAGAACAAGATGTATGCTTGGTTTACTTAACTAATAAGCAAAGGTGTCCGGCACATATTCTTTATGAAATTTATAGAGAAGCAAAAAGCAGCGAGCTAATTAGCACAAATATTATTAAAAAGAATAAACCTTTACGAAAATGGTCAAATGCTATTTTAGCAGATCACGAGATTTCTCTTCTAAAAGAGGCTCAAAAGAAATACAAAAAAATTGGTCAAATGGGTGACATTGCGCCAGGGATTGTTACGGGAGGAAACAAGTTTTTTATATTGAATCAGGAGCAGGTAAATAAATATGAGTGTATCCTATATACGTTGCCTATTGTTCAAAAATCTTCCTTTATTCTAGAGAGGATAATCGAAATTAATGAGGAAGCTGTGAATTACATCAGAGACAATGGAAAACCGTTTTATTTGTTAAATCTTGCGGAGCAAAAAGATATAGGAGCTCTTCCAGAACCTCTTCAAAAATATTTAGAACGGATTGGAGAAGAAAAAGTTCGGGATGTTGAATTGAAAAAAAGATTTAAATGTGCGAATCGTTCACCATGGTATGGCGTGCCAATTGTGAATAAGGGTGATATTGTGTTTTTTAAGAGATATCATATTTTACCTAAAATTTATGTTAATGTAGCGGATGTACATACTACAGATGCAGGATATCACATAAGATTAAAAGAACCTTTTAATGCAGAAAGCTTGGTTTTTTGCTTTTTTAATTCTATGACTTTAGCGCAGTGTGAATATAATGGCAGGTATTATGGTGGAGGTGTTAGTGAACTTGTGCCGAGCGAATTTAAGGAGCTAGCAATACCATATCGTGATATCCTTCCAGAGGATATTGCAATTTTAAAGGCATTATTTAAAAAGAAAGCCTCTGTAAACGAAATTATAAATTATGTAAATAGCAGAACAATCAATTTAGACTTTGCAGAAGAAACAGTTAATCAATACGAAAGCATTCGAGTGAAATTAATAAAGAGGAGGAAAGTGATTTAGATTAGGGATCGGATTATACATTGGATGAATATATTGCCGCGCATAATGCCACATTGATTATTATGCAACGAAAAGGAATTGTTCTACAAAATATTACGCGCAATTGATAATCTTCATTCAAAAGGACATCTTCATCGGGATATTAGTCCTAAAAATATTTTAATAAAGAAATATGACGATTCCATTATAGTTAAACTTTCATATTTTGGGCTTGTAAAAATTCCTGATAGTACGCTAGTAAGTATTGCAAAGAATTATTTGATGAAAGAGGAGCTTGAAGATTTAGCAAGAATCGTTAACGCATTTTTAAATCTGGCCGTGGGAAGAGCGAAACGACACATTCCAATGGCGATGCAGGATTGGGGAGAGCGTATCAGTATATTTTTGTTAGCAGATGATAAAGACATTTGAGAAAATGCCGGAAAAATTTCTATGGGGATTGTAAAAGAACACGCTAAACGGAATACGAAAAATATTGTATCGTACAGGAGCGTTTGTTTAATTCGGATTTTGGTATTTTAAACGTAAATAGTTAAAAAATAGCAGAAGGGACTTACCGCTAAGCGAGAAGTATGTCTTTTCGATATTATTTTTGAACACTCAACAAATGTAGAAACAATTGTCGAATTATCATTTCTGAGTTAAGAAGATGAAACTTGGCATCCTTTCGGACAGAGACGATAATGGATTCGAAAAGGCTTAATAATGCCTTTTGTGAATCTTTTACAGCGTCAGCGCATGTCTGGCAGAGTTTCTCTTTCAAAGAAAACTTGATTTTATGCTAAATGGAAGTATTTATCCTGTCAAAGTGATTCTGAGTTTCTTAAATTTAATAAAAAAATGTTTTTCAAATATGGAAACAGTTACTTTACTTCTTTATGAGAACTAGAGTATTATTATTAGCTAATGTACGAGGAGGAGTATGGAAAAAAGGTATCAAATTTTTATAAGTTCAACTTATGCAGATTTAGTAGAAGAACGAAAAGCCATTATGTAAGCAATAGTTGAATTAGATTGTTTTCCGGCAGGTATGGAAATGTTTCCTGCAGCTGATTCGGAGCAATTTGAATATATTAAAACTATTATAAATGAAAGTGATTACTATGTCTTGGTGGTGGCTGGTAGATATGGTTCTATAGCAGAAGATGGAGATAGCTATACAGAAAAAGAGTTTAATTACGCAGTCGAGCAAGGAATACCCATATTAGCTTTTGTGAAAAAGGATATTAGTACCATTCCACTGGGAAAAGTTGATACGGATAGTCTAAAAAGGAAAAAGTTAGAATTATTTAGAAGCAAGGTACTTGACGGACGTTTGGCTAAATTTTGGAACAATACAAGTGAGTTAAAGTATGAATTACATAGTAGTTTGTCACGAGCTTTCAAAATGAATCCAAGAATAGGTTGGGTGAGAGGGGATACGTTGATGACCAATGATTCCTATGAGAAATTGCATACATTGGAAACATAAAATATAAAATTGAAGAAAAAGATAGAGTTATTAGAGGCAAACACAAATGGTGAGGAGTCCTTGTTAATAAAATAAGATAGCAATATTAAACTTAAATGAAAAGTTAATAATCAATGATACAGTTGAACCGCGAACAGGAATGGGAGCAGCATGGATACAGTAATAACAAATTGGAAAAAGAATTTCTTCACAATCTGGACCGGACAGGCAATATCCCAGTTTTCAAGTTCTGTTCTTCAATTTGCGATTGTGTGGTATCTGACAGACCATACCGGTTCTGCCATGGTACTGACAGCGGCTATGATGATGGGGTTTCTCCCACAGGGGGTTTTAGGACCGTTTATCGGCGTCTTTATCGACCGGTATAACCGAAAAAGAATCATGATTATCTCAGACCTTCTTATCTCGGCAGCAAGTTTTGTAATGGTGATTGCAGGCTGGATGGGCAGGTTATCGACAGAACTGATTCTTGTGGTTTTGCTGGCACGCTCGGTCGGTTCCGCGTTCCACAATCCCTGCCTGCAGGCAGTTACCCCGCAGATTGTTCCGGAAGGCCAGTTGACTAGATGTGCGGGATATTCGCAGGCGTTGGAATCGGTATCACAAATCTTAAGCCCGGTTGTGGCGGCAGTGCTGTACAGTTCCTGGAGCCTGAGCGGAATTATCTCCCTGGACGTCATAGGGGCGCTGATTGCGGTAATTACGCTTGGAATCACGCAAATCCCGGAATTGCCGCAGGAGGGACGTGACAGAAAAGTACAGGTTTTACGGGAGGCGAAGGAAGGCTTTCAGATTCTCAGGGCAAAGAAAGGGATGCTGGGGCTGGTGCTGATTGGAAGTCTTTATACTTTGGCGTTGATGCCTACCAGCGCGCTGTTTCCATTGATGACAATGTCATATTTTAATGGAAACAGTACAAGTGCCAGTATTGTTGAGGTGGTGTTCTCTGTCGGGCTTTTGTTTGGATCGTTGATATTGTCAAAATGGGGAGGAACAAGAAACAGGATTTATACCATTGTTGGTTCCTTCCTGTTAATGAGTTTTAGTTTATTTGTATCAGGAATTTTGTCGCCGGATGGCTTTTATGTCTTTACCTTATGTTCCTGGCTCATGGGAGTCTCCGGACCATTTTACTGGGGGATGTATACGCCGCTGCTGCAAAGCAACTTTGAAGCAAAGTATCTGGGAAGGGTTCTGTCATTGTCCAGCAGTATCCGGCTGCTCAGCGGACCGCTGGGACTGGTTGTGTCCGGGATATATGCGGAACGGTATGGGGTTGAGAAATGGTTCCTGATTGCGGGAGTGCTGGTACTGGTTGCTTCTTTGTTATGTGTGGCAGTGCCTTCAGTGCGGATTTGTGATGAGGCCAGGATTTGGAAGAAGTTATGAGTCTGCCCAAATTGCTTCTTGTAAATGGTTGGGGGGTGGGGCTTTATGGATATACGGGTTTTGGAATATTATCTGATTGTTGCACGGGAAGAAAGTATTACAAAGGCAGCGGCAATTCTGCATGTTACGCAGCCGACGCTTTCCCGCCAGCTAATGCAGCTGGAGGAAGAACTGCAGGTGAAACTGTTTAACCGCACAAGCCACAGTGTTGTTTTGACGGAGGACGGTCTGCTCTTTAAGCGCAGAGCGCAGGAGATCGTTGCGCTTTCTGAAAAAACAAAGCGCGATTTTATCAGGGGGAACAGGGAACTGTCAGGAGAAATTGGGATTGGCTGCGGAGAGTTCAGAAGCATCCAGATAATTGCACAGATTATGAAGGAGTTCAAGAAAGAACATCCATTCGTAACGTTTCAGATATACAGCGGAAATTCGTCCAATATAAAAGAACGTATCGAATCAGGCATTTTGGATATTGGTGTCATTCTCGACTATGTGGATATACGCAAATATGAGTATGTCCGGATTCCGCTGAGTGAAGAGTGGGGTGTTTTGGTGAGAGAGGATTCACCTCTTGCAGCCATGGAATATGTTACGCCGGAAGATATCCGGGAGCTGCCGCTTATCATATCCGAGCGTTCCATGAGGGATAATGAGCTGGCCGATTGGATTGGAAAGAAATACGAGGATTTGAATATTGTATCTACCTATAACCTGATGTATAATGCCGCGATTATGGTTGCAAACGGGATGGGAGTGGCCGGCTGCATCAAACTCGACTGCAGGTATGAGGGAACGCGTTTTGTTCCCGCTCGGCCATCCGTTAAAAATAATTCTGTTTTCGCATGGAAGAAGGCGCTCTCACAATCTCAGGCGGTTTCCTCCTTTATAGAATTTTCCAGGATATACATAAAACGTATATCATCAAATACAACATAGGTATTTTACATATCAATAATGATGATTTACAATACAGGTGTACTGAATAAACAGTATATCTGTATCTTGCAATGGAGATGGCAGCCTGGCTTGGCGCGGATTTATTCGAGAACAGGCCACAGCAGCCGTATCTGCTGGGAAAAAATTTACAGGAGGAACCTGTCATGGAAAAACAGACAGCGGGCAGAGACGCCCTGGGAGGGTTTGCACCCAAATTTGCGGAGCTTAACGATGATGTACTATTTGGCCAGGTGTGGGCGGGAGAGGATAAACTGTCCTCCCGTGACCGCTGCATTGTCACTGTGTCGGCACTCATGGCGAAAGGGATTTTGGATTCTTCGCTGATGTATCATATTGCCAACGCCAAAAAGCATGGTGTAACGGCGGAGGAAATAGCGGAAATTTTAACCCATGGAGCATTTTATGCAGGCTGGCCCAATGCCTGGGCGGCGTTCAAAATGGCAAAGGAAGTATATGGAAAATAAAGGGAGAGAACAAAAGTGGAGTATGCGAAACTGGGCAAGTCCGGGATTGAAGTATCCAGGCTGTGCGTTGGCTGTATGAGTTTTGGCAGGCCGTCGGAGGATTTTCATGAATGGACGCTGAATCCCAATGAGACAGAGGAAATTGTCAAAAAAGCATTGGACCTGGGGATCAACTTCTTTGATACTGCCAACACCTATTCCCATGGAACGAGCGAGGAATATTTGGGCAGGGCTTGGTACCGACTATGTGGATTTATATATCATTCACCGCTTTGATTATACCACACCAATTGAAGAAACCATGGAAGCGTTGCACGGACTTGTAAAAGCAGGAAAGGTCCGCGCGCTGGGGGCTTCGGCTATGTACGGCTATCAGTTTATGAAAATGCAGTATGCCGCAGAACGGAACGGGTGGACAAAATTTGTCTCCATGCAGAACCATTATAATCTGCTTTACCGGGAGGACGAGCGGGAGCTGATTCCCATTTGCAATGAGATGGGGATTGCCAGAACACCCTACAGCCCTCTGGCGGCCGGCCATTTGTCCCGGCCTGTCTGGAATTCAGAAAGCAGACGGAGTGCGACCGATAAAATGGCGGCGCAGAAATACAATGCAACTGAAGAGGTGGATATGAAAATCGTGGACTGTGTTGCGGCGCTGGCGGCTGAAAAGAACTGTACCATGACCCAGATTGCCCTCGCATGGCAGTTTGCCAAGGGCGTGACCGCGCCGATTATCGGCGGAACAAAGGCAAAGTATTTTGAGGATGCCACGGGAGCGTTTGAGGTGAGATTGACGAAAGAAGATATTACCCGCTTAGAAGCGCATTATATTCCACACAAGGTGGTGGGCGCATTATAGGGGATAGATATTACATTAGAAAACAGGAATTGCCATGTGATTATGTTCACAGACAATTCCTGTTTTTATGGGCTCTTTGTCAATAGTTGGGGTGGGATTTGTTAAAATCCCGCCCCAATTCTATG
>ENA-OPSX01000690-OPSX01000690.1-human-gut-metagenome-genome-assembly--contig:-NODE-690-length-17476-cov-4.985133_pt1 | contig 17476 bp, 19 predicted proteins | sample MGYA00241462_ERZ501916 | MGnify/ENA primary metagenome ERZ501916 (study PRJEB25962, sample SAMEA2042113) | human gut metagenome | biome: human gut; feature: human-associated habitat; material: faeces...
TGTCCATCCTGCCGGTCGTGCTCATGCTCAAATGGGGCAACATGACCATCAACGGCATCACATTCCTCATGTCCGGACTCATATTATGTTCCCCAGAATATTTTTTTTTCAAATAACTGCAATATCCCTGGGTGGCTCTGGCAACTGTATAAACATTCATACGATTGGTCCCAGCTCCCATTATCCCCCTTAAGCCTCCGGTCCCAAATTCCAAATCTTTGTAAAAACGTTCTTCGATGGCCTTAGCGTCCTGGCTGATTGCCTCCAATTCTTTTGTAAGTTCAATATCTTCCAGATTCTGATTAAGCCAGTATTTGTATGTGTCCCTTGCTCTCTCTGTCACCTTACCCTGCTCCTTAATTCGTCTATATATATTCATCACGGTTACAAATCTTTAAATTCTCTAATACCCTTTTTATATCCCCCGTACTATCCTTTTCACAAATCAAAATAGCGTCTTCCGTATCTACCACAACTATGTCCTTAAGGCCAACAGCAGCTATCAGTTTTCTGTCTCCCTGAATTATACAATTATGAGTATTTACTGTAATGACATTTCCATCCACTACATTTCCAAATTCATTTGATTTTTTAATACGCTCAATTGCCAGCCAGGAGCCTACATCATCCCATCCAAAAGCACCTGGTAATATATAGATATCTTTTGCCCGTTCCATTATGCCGTAGTCAATGGACTGGGATTCCATTTTATTAAATTCCTGTTCCAACACCATCTGCTGCTCATCTGTACCGATAGCAGACTCTATTTGCTCCAGTCCTTTGTACATAGCAGGCATAAATTTCTTTATATTTTTCAAAATGGAGGAAACCTTCCAAATAAACATTCCGCTATTCCACAAATACTCCTCCGTAGCCAGATATTCTTTCGCTGCCTCCAGGCTTGGCTTTTCCACAAACCGTTCTACTTTATATGCGCGGCCCTCCATTTCATGATTATTAAACTTAATATACCCATATCCCGTTTCCGGATAATCAGGCATGATGCCAATGGTAACCAGATTGTCTCCCATTTCCGCTATACGGCAGGCATCTCTTAATGTAGAAACAAACATTTTATTAAATTTAATTAAATGATCAGAAGGTAAAACTAACATCAGGGCATCTTTATGCTTTTTGGCAATGTGGACAGCTCCCAGTCCAATACATGGCGCGGTATTACGGCTTACAGGCTCACACAGTATATTATCCTCCGGTATGCCCGGAAGCTGTTCAAGTACCAGATTCCTATAGTCTTTATTTGTTGCAATATAAATATCCTCCATCTTTACCAATGAAGCTATTCTCTCAACAGTCAGCTGAATCATCGTCTTACCATCATCTGTAATGGTCAGAAACTGTTTTGGCATATTTCTCCGGCTTCTAGGCCAAAAACGTTCTCCGCGCCCTCCGGCCATTATTAACGCTGTTATATTCATCCCTATTTCCCTCCAAGCTCAAACTTTTACTTATTGCCGCTTTATAATTATGTCCCTCATCTCCGGCATATACTGGTGTGTCCGCAAACAGTCTGCCTTATACCTGCTCTTCAATTTTTACATGGGAAACTTTATAAATCAGGCCATTAAAATGGCTGTCTGTGCTTACAAACCATGGATTCGTGATGGCAGGATAACCCCTGTAGAGTCTGCCAACTCCGGGGCCAGTGGATACTCCTTTCCCAGTGGACATACTGCCAAAGCCATGGCTGTATGGGGCGGCTTAGCTGTACATGATTTCAAAAGGAATAAACCAATAGCAAGCTTTCTGCTACTCATTATACTTGCTGTTGGCTTTTCCCGCAACTATTTAGGCGTCCATACTCCCCAAGATGTAATAGTGTCCCTTATTTTAGGAGGATTCATTCTCTACGGTACTCATTATCTCCTAATCTGGGCAGATAAAAAAAGAGGACGGGACTGGATTACTGCCGGTTGCATAACACTAGCATCCATGATAGAAAGTTGATTCATTATAACGAAACCAGGGGAACCTGGCAGAGCAAATTGTACCGCTATTTACTGGGAATGATGGGCTTAACTCTACTGTTTAAGACATTACCAGCCTTAATATCCTCTTTTATCAGCCCTCCCAAAGCTGCATTCATCAATGGCTTTATCATACCTTTTTATATTACTGCAATCTATCCGATTTTGACTCGCAAACTATGAGCCTGCTCCAGAATTCTGACTGGCCGATTTAATGCCGGCATAGGCCAATATCATCCAAAAAAATGGCTGACGATAGTTAATTACTGTCATACTTTCCGCCAAAAGAGCCATATAAACAGGCCAATAGTATACAGGCGCACATTTTACGTTCCTCCAAAGCCACACCAGAATCAGGACCATAGGTATTATACCGTAGGAAAACCATATACTGAACAGGGTTGAGTGAATTTCACTTTTCCACACCACTGCCAGCGGAAAACGTTCAAAGGAACCTTCGCCCGCCCCATACAGAAGATATTGTGGATAATAAAGTATCTTTTCTCCGCCACGGTCAATTATCAGCTTTCTGACCCCTCCCTGTGAAAGCAGCGCCAGCTTCTCCTGAATCCTTGTAAGAATATTATACTCTTTATCTTGTATGGTAAACCCCTGCTCCGGCCAAATCATCCAAAGACCGATTATCAATGCCGCTGCTAGAATTCCGCCCATACAACACAAAAATCTGCCGGATATCCGTCCAGCTTTATACTGCCTGTAAATACAAATACAACCAATCCCCGCAGCCAACAGCATCCATCCTAAAAAAATGCCTGTTGATTTTGTAAGCAGAACCAGAAAGCCATCGATAATATAAAACAGCCAGAACGAGCGTCTATGGTGCTCACTATCATAAAAATAAATCAAGAGGATAGTCAAAAACAGCACATATGCCATCTGATTTGGATTGTTAAATGTACCCATATACCTGTTCGCATCCCAGTATTCATAATAAATACGCCCTGCTCCTAAGACATAAACCGCCAGCTGAACAACTAATATAAGCTTCAGTATTCGATTCAGATACAGCAGAAAGTTCTTTTCTCCAGCCACCTCCCTTAAAGTCCATAACAGCATACATCCATAAATCCAATAGGCTGTATTTCGTATGAAATCGTTATGAGGAGACAAAATATAATACCAGCCATTCACCAGAAATACACATACTAAAAATGCATAAAAAAAGTAATCCTCCCTGTATAAAAGTCCATGCCGCTTTTTTTTAAACCTGCGTATCATTGCGCTTAGAAAAGCCGCTGCCAGTACTGCATCACCAGCCCCCAGGCCTCCTGACGGAAAAAGATACAAAGGTTTTAAAAATACAAATACTAGAAATAATATGGCAGAAACAGACATAACTTTCCTCCCGGACTGACAGATTATATTAAAATATTTTTCCCTTCCAGCCACCAATAATGAATCAAATTACGCATACCCATCCATAGCAATACTTTTTATACCAGCCAGCATCCCAATTATTCATTCTGTCAAATATGGAAATATTCCACATTATTCGCATATCGCCAAAAAATATTCTCCCACCACTCCTACACTCAAAATCATTATACCACCGATTCCCATATAGAAACCATGATACTGGCCCTTCCCGGTACAGTCGTCCCCATGAAGAATCCTGAACGCTCCAGATAAGCATGAGAATACTTCTTATAAGTGCCGTCAGTCCGATCCAGCTCCAAGTCGATGAGCAGATCGGGGAGGCGGACGTATCGGGTATTGAAGTACTGCTTACAGGCCTCCATGCCGAACGCACAAGCCATGTAGGTCTTGCCGCAGCCTGTTGCACCGGTGATGAACAGGTTCCGGTGTTCAGTGATATATTCGCAGGTGGCAAGACGGCGTATGAGCTCCTTGTTCAACTTGCGCCCGGATGTGTAATTGATATCCATGATACTTGCATCCGGCTGGTCGAATCCGGCATTTTTGATCAGCCTCTTTAAGCGGTTGTTCTTCCGGCTGCTGAATTCGATATCAACCAGCATGCCGAAACGATCCTCAAACGGTACTGTTTTTAGGCGGAATGCATCTGCCATTGCGGTAAGGCGCATTTCCATTAATTTATCAATCGTACTCTGATTGGTCATATAGTTTTACCTCCTGTAGTAGTCGGCACCACGCGTAATGCCGTGTGCTTTTGGTTGAGTGGTTGTGGAATCCTCGCCGGATGAGCCGGTCTGGTCGGAACCTGTTACGAGAATGTTTTTGATGCTCTTGTAACTTGGGGATGCCGTATAGGATAGAGCCTTTTGGCAGGCCGCTTCCAGACGACGGGCTGAATATTTCTCAGCCAGTTTCAGAAGCCCCATACAGCCCCGGTAGGTCTGTTGTTCCACACTTTTGGAGGTAAGTATCGCATTTACCACAGTGTACGTGTTTATGCCAATCCGCTCAGCCCACTGACGGAAGCGGTCGCCGTTCCATTCCAGATATTTCTGGTGATCCTGCGGCATATGCTCCGTGATGGTGCTGTACTGCCCGGGACGCCCCGTAAGGCGGCGGTGGGAAGCAATGCGTTTATGGTTGTAGAAAATTTCAATCGTATGTTCCGTTACCCGTACATCAACCGTTTTTTTGATGTATTCATACGGCACAGAGTATAGCATTTTTTCTATACTTATGTGATAATTGAACTGGACGGTAGCCTGTTTCCAGTCTGCCAGTTCAAAGCGGGTAGCGGGCAATGGCGACAACAATGGTTTTTCTTCCTCAAGAAACAAGCTGAGCCGGCTGCCCTCTTTCTTTTGAAAGAGCTTCCGGTTAAACAGTGTAAGCTTATCACTGATAGCACGGTTCAATTCAGCGAGGGAGAAGAACTGTTCATCCCGAAGTGCTGCAGTGATCCATGTAGATATCATACCTACGGTTCCTTCCGCATTCGGCTTGTCCTTGGGAGCTCTGACACGTGCGGGAATAATCGCAGTCCCATAATGCTCTGCCATTTCCTGATACGTTTCGTTGATCTGCTGGCCTTTCCAGCCGCCATTGTGGATAACGGCAGTCTTGCAGTTATCCGGCACTAAGATTTTGGCAACGCCGCCGAAGTATTCGTACATATGGACATGGGCATTGATCCATGATTTCTGCTTCATGTCAAGGAACGCTTCGACGTATGCATACTGGCTGTACGTCATGACTCCGACAAAGATATAGGCTTTCAGTATCTCGCCCGTATCCGGATCAATGACGGTGGCAGGATCTCCTGCCCAGTCAACTTCAACCTGTTCACCGGGTTTCCGGTTGATATGCATGGTTGCACGCCTTTTCTGCTCATCCTGCTGGATGTGATAGCAGAATTGCGAATACATGAGTGGTTCTTCGCCGTTAGCACGGCAGTCCTCCATGTATTCCGTCCACAATAGCTTTTTGCTCACACCGTTCCGCAGAAGTTCTTTGCGGATGTAAGCAAAATCGGGCATCCGTTTGGAAGATGATATTTTGTCTTCTTTGGGGAATAGAAGCCCTTCAAGTTTGCTGTCGGTCATAGAGTTATCCAGCGGCCATATAAGGTTTAGCTCTTTGGCACGTTTTTGAACTTTGACGACAGTTTTTTGCGCAACACCACAGCTTGCCATAATGTTGCGTTGTGAGAAGCCCAGACCTGTAAGTCTGATGATTTCTCGATACTTGGTCATAATCGTGACCTCCTCATAATGTATTTACACCAAATGGCGTATAATCTCATTATAAGGATTTATCAGATAAAGCGATTTCCTATTTGCCGGAATCGTGATTTCCACAAAAACGGAACTTTGATTTCCAATAGCCGGACGGGTGATGTACTTCACCCCGGAATACTCATAAACAGCATCATCCAATTCTGTAACATAACAGGGGGCATCTGGACGGTTCTGAAATGCCTCCCAATCCTTGAACACCCATCCTTGACTAAAAAACTCTCTTTGTAACTCAACGATATTTCCATCCGAATCAACTTTACAGATACCAATGCGCTCACAAATCTTCATATCCATACAAAATCACCATCCATGAGCCACAACACGCCATCATTCCCAATGGGCAACGGTTTATCACAAATCAGAGTACCGAAGAAATTAACCAGAATAGCTTGCTTAACCCTTGCTGGATCACCGCCGCTGTCATCATCTCCTGCAACTTCATATTGATATTTTCCCTTTGGAACGGTATTTCGGTCTATACGCATATCATTAAACTCACATTCTATGCCGCATACACTGACTTTTTCAAAAGCCTCTTTTCTATAATCTAATCTCGCCATGCTGAACCTCCTACAATTACTGACAATATATCTGCCTACTTCAATCCGTTTCTTCCAAAAAAAGTTTCCTGTTCTGACATTACTTCCATAGTCATCAATGCTCCCAGACGATAACCTCTGATAAATTTGCTCTGTGCATAGCAGCAGTTTTCATCAGATATAACATCTATAAGCTCGTTTAAAAGTTCCTTTTCTTCATTATTCAGTTTTTCTTCCAATTTTTCCTGAAGCTCACAAGCCTTGTCACACAATTTCTGATGCTTTGAACTCCGTATTTCCTCTGATGGGATTACATGAAGTTCATCCTGTGCAAATGCTTCTAAAATTCTTCCCATATCTGACCTCCTGTAAATTACTGCATATCATCTTTCATACATGGAACCATCATCATATACCCTGTAAGTAATCGTATCGCCTCCCATACGACCGACAATTTCAACAAAATCTGGTGTCGGAATTGTTTCAAGAATATAATCCAGACTTTCCAATGCCCTGTCTTGCGCTTTTGATATTCTCTCTTTCTGTGTTCTATTCATTTCTGAAACCTCCTAAAATCGGGTAGGAGGTAGATAATTATTTTATCTACCGACCTCCCACACCACCGTACGTACCGTCCGGTATACGGCGGTTCCTTAGTTTTCACATATTTTCAAATAGAACTCTGTGAATGTTGGATAACACCATTCGCGGAGTTTTGCATTATTCAAAGCAAACTGTACCATTCTGTTACTACTACAGTTCCAAATCCCTTGTCGCATATTTGCGTGCCATTGTATAAAGTTTTCATCCATTCCGAGTTCTTTCAATTTTCGGTATTTTGTTTTGATTTTCTTCCACTGTTTCCAATAAATCGCTCTTATTCTATGGCGTAGCCATTCATCATTACTTTGTAACTGTCTTTTCATATCCGCCATTCCAAAGTAATTTACCCATCCTCTCATAAACTGCGTTAGTTTCCATGCCCGATATTCGTTTCCCCATCCATTACTTCTGTCAGTAAGCTCTCTGATTTTATTCTTCATCTTCTCCACCGATTTTGGGTGTACCCGAAATCTGCATTTACCCTTGTATCTATAGAAACTATAGCCAAGATACTTGACTTTGCTGATATGTGCCACGCCCGTTTTGATTCGGTTTACTTTGAGAAATAGTTTCCCCTCAATGTATGGCACTATGTTGTTTAAGGTTCTTTCTGCACTTTTTCTGCTTTTACAGAAAATCATACAATCATCTGCATAGCGGACAAATCTGTGTCCTCTGCGTGTGAGTTCCTTATCCAATTCATTCAGCATTATATTACTTAAGAGTGGGCTTAGCGGTCCACCCTATGCAAAGCAAGTAACTATGCAAAGTAAATCCATGGAATCCCTGTTTCAAGCCATTTTTTCTTGCGCTGCTTTGCATAGTCTCCGAAGATATTTATGAGAGCTATTCTCGAAAATATCATATCGGAGGTGCCTTTATGGACAAAACATACTTACCAGACCTAATCTCAGGACTGGAACAAGAACTGCTCCGGCTTGGTTATACCAAAGGGAGCATGACATTTTACCGCCGGCGTTGGAACCAGCTGATGGCCTATGCGGAAGACAGGGGTGAATGCTATTACACGGAACAGCTTGGCATGGATTTCCTGAAAGAGTTCTTCGGAATCACACAGGAGGATTTTTCAAGGACTCTGCCACAGGCAGAAACACAGGAGATACGTGTGGTCCGTATGGTTGGGGATTTCCAGCTCCACCATGCGGTGCTGCGGCGTTATCTCAAGCATAAGGAAATACTGACAACCCCGTTTTTTGTGGATATCCGCAGCCGGTTCCGGAGTTCCTGTGAGAAAAAAGGCTATTCCCAGGTGACTACGGAGCATTATGTGAAGCAGTCCTCTTATCTGATGGATTATCTGGCCGCACAAGGAATGGATGATTTCAATGCAGTTACCCTGGATACGGTTCATGCTTATATCAGGACACTGGTAGGTTTTTCCTACAAAACGGTGGAGCAGCATATCTGTTCCCTGCGTGCCTTTTTCCGTTTCCTGTACCAGGAAGGTATCGTGCAGGATGACTTTGCAGCAAAAATGCCCATGGTAAAAGCCAGGAAGCAGACTGCCATCCCCTCGGTCTGGACCCATGAAGAACTGAAACAGCTAATCGGGGCCATCGACCGGGGAAGCCCGAAAGGCAGACGTGACTATGCCATCATTCTGATTGCGTGCCGTCTGGGGCTGCGCTGCACAGACATCAAAAACCTGTGCTTTGAAAACTTCAACTGGACGGAGAAAAAACTCTGCTTTACCCAGTCGAAGACAGGACAGCCCATAGAACTGCCGCTTGTCCCGGATGTGGGCTGGGCAGTGATCGATTACCTGAAATACGGGAGGCCGAAGGTTGACAGCAGCCGTATCTTTGTCCGCCATATGGCCCCATTCCTTCCCTTTGCGGAAGGGGACCATCTGGACCAGCTGATAAGGGCATATATGGTAAAAGCCCATATCCCAATGCGCGGCAAGCACCGGGGGATGCACAGCCTCCGCCATACCATGGCAAGCGTCCTTTTGGAGAAGGACACCCCTCTCCCGGTCATCTCCGATATCATCGGACACCTGGACACGAATTCCACCGCCGTGTATCTCAAGGTGGATATGGAACGGCTGGCGGAATGCCCCCTGGACTTTGAGGAGGTGATCCGTCTTGGCTGAACCCACTTTTACAGGCCCTTTCCGGAAAGAAATGGAAGACTTCATCTCCCTCAAACGGTCTGTCGGATACAAATACAACACAGAGCCTGGCATACTAAAGCGTTTTGACAGCTACCTTGCGGCAAAATATCTGGATGCGGCTACCCTTTCCAGGGAGGCTGTGACCGGCTGGTGCTCCAGAACAATGCACGAATCGACCGCAAACCATTGTTCACGGGCCTCGGTGGTACGCCAGTTTTCAAAGTACCTGGACAGCATTGGGACCAGCGCATGGATACTTCCAAGGAATTATTATCCTGCCGGCCAGCAGTATGTGCCGCATATTTATACCCCGGATGAACTCAGGCGTTTCTTTGCAGAAACAGATAAGTGCCGCCTGTGCCCGGAAGTCCCTTACAGGCATCTGGTGATGCCGGAGTTCTTCAGGTTGCTCCTTTCCTGCGGGCTACGATGTTCGGAAGCCCGGCTGCTCACGGTACGGGACGTTGACCTGCATCAGGGGATACTGACGGTCCGTGATTCAAAGAACCATAACAGCCGCCTGGTCCCGATGCCGGAATCCATGACCTTGAGACTACGCAGGTATGCCGGACAGGTCCATCCTTTTCCAGAGCCTTCAGGATATTTTTTCCCAGGTTACGGCGGAAAGCCGATGACACTGGGGAATATCTATAAAAACTTCAGGCGCTTTCTCTGGAAGGCCGGCATCTCCCATACCGGGGACGGCCCCAGAGTCCACGATTTCCGGCACGCCTACTGCATTTACCGTCTGAAACAGTGGGCACAGCAGGACCGGGACCTCATGGTATTGATCCCTATGATGCGCACTTACCTAGGACACCAGACCTTTCATGAAACAGCGTATTACCTCAGATGGACGGCAGACGTTTTTCCTGATATCCGGGTGAAGCTGGAAAAGTGCTATAAGGACATCATCCCGGAAATGGAGGGAACCGCCTGTGAAGCCGACTGATTTCTCCATGCACCTTACAGCTTTCCTGTCTGACTATCTCCCTGTCCAGAAGAATGTCAGCAGGAACACGATAAAATCCTACAGGGATACCTTTAAGCTCCTCCTTCTTTTCTGCGAAAAAGAGGAATCTTTCCCGGTGGAAAAGATCACCATGAAGAACCTTTCCTCCGATCTGGTCGGGCGGTTCTTAAACTGGCTGGAAACAGAACGGAAAAGTTCAGTCTCTACAAGGAACCTGCGGCTGACAGCGATCCATTCTTTTTTTCGGTATGCCCAGTCCGAATCACCGGAATCCCTGTACCACTACCAGAAAGTGCTGGCCATCCCAGTAAAGAAGAAACGGCAGGCAGTAGTGGAGCACCTGTCCCCGGAAGGGATCAGGCTTCTGCTGGAGCAGCCGGATCAATATACAGTCCATGGACGGCGGGATCTTGCCTTGGTGAGCCTGATGTATGACAGCGGCGCTAGGGTCCAGGAGCTCATCGACCTTTCTGTCAGGGATTTCATTCCAGGAAACAGCCCTGTGCTGATCCTTACCGGAAAGGGCAACAAAACACGGCGGGTCCCCATCATGAAGAATACGGCTGCGCTCGTGGAAACATATATCTCCGAAAACAGGCTGGATCTGGCACATAAGGCCAGTTACCCGCTTTTTACGAATAAACAGCACAACAGGCTGACGAAGGAAGGGGTTGCCTATGTCATCAACAAATACGCCGTCATGGCACACGAAATATCTGACAAAGTACCGGAAAAGGTAAAGTGCCATATACTGCGCCATTCCAAGGCGGTCCATCTGCTGCAGGCAGGTGTAAACCTGATCTATATCCGTGACTTTCTGGGCCACAGCGATATCAAGACCACAGAAATCTACGCAAGGGCCGATACGGAACTAAAGCGAAAAGCCCTGGAGAACGCTTATCCGGAACTGGTAGATTCCAATCTGCCGGACTGGAGCGAAAACAGTGACCTGATGGCGTGGCTGTCCGAGTTGTAATTGCTATAAGTAGAATACTATGCAAAGTAAAATCTGAGAGAATCTTTTATTTATAAGGAAAAACAGTACATTCTTTGCATAGTCTTCTGCTTTGCATAGGGCTCTCTATGCAAAGCTTAGCATAATCCACCTTGTGGCATGCCGGCCTCTGTCTTTTCAAACATCCCTTTACTGATAACTCCAGCACTGAGATATTTATGAATGAGTGATATTACACGCCCGTCCTTGATGGTTCGGGATAATACTTCAATGAGTTTACTTTGACATACTGTGTCAAAGAACTTCTCTAAATCCATATCCACTACGTAAACATAACCGTCATTGACATTTGTCTGGCATTGTTTTAGTGCGTCGTGCGCACCTCTGTTTGGCCGGAAACCAAAACTGTTCTCTGAAAACTGTCTCTCATAGATTGGAGAAAGTACCTGTGTAATTGACTGTTGAAACACTCTGTCAACCACTGTTGGCACTCCTAGTTTTCTAAACTCACCTTTTGTTTCTTTGGGTATTTCTACCCTACGAACTGGATTGGGTTTATATTTCCCATCCCTTATCTTTTGGATTAGTTGCTTTTGGTTATCTCTGAGAAAGCCTAGAAGTTCATCCACGCCCATTCCGTCAACACCGCCTGCCCCTTTGTTCGATTTTACTTTCTTATAAGCCTTGTTGAGGTTATCCTTGTGTAAAATCTGCTCCATTAGATTGTCCGTCTGAAAATCTGTGATGATGTCGTTGTTTTCAGCAATCCTCTGATGGGCGGACACTTCTGCATACTCTTTCTGTTCCGCAGATACCATTTGCAGATAGTCCTCTATATGAAGTTGTCTGTCCTTAAATCCATCTTTGGTTACATTCATTTACTCACATCTCCTAAAGTTCAGTCCTTCCCACCATGTTTGCAACCACAATGGTACTATGACCTCTGCTGACTTCTCGTCATTCGTTGTTACTACAAGTTTCATACTCCGTTTCCACTTGCTGACGAGACCTCCCTAGGTACCACACGTTTCTTTCTCTCCATCCATCTGCCACATTTACCATACATGATTCCGTGTAGTTATTGGGCTTCAACTTGTGAGGCAGTCTTACCCTCATGCATAGCCTGATGTGATTTCTGTTCGTCAGACCAGAGATTTGCCTCCACCTTCCTTCAGATTCCACCTCACGATGGACACCCTTGGTCTTGGCTATATCCTTCCCACTACCAGGGCGGACTAGGAACTTTCATCCGTTAGCGGCGTGCGCCGCAAGGCGCACCCATAAAAAAACGGCATTGGATTTTACCTTTCCAATGCCATTTTTTACTTTGAAGAATCTGATATTTAAGGCAATTCACATTAACTACTAAGTTAGTGCAAAATTGTTAATAGTGTCAGGTTTTTCACAAATTAGAATTCTGAGTTAATTATTCCAATTTTTAACATATGTACATGTCAAAATCACATTACTACCTGTATGAAAACTTCTCCTTTTTAATTTTTTCATATTTATATTAACGCTATCTGCATTCTTTTTTTGTTTCTTCAACAAATACTTTTGAGGTATTATAATAATATCTATTTTACTTGCATAATCAATTATAAATGCATAAGTTGGAATGTATTCGTTTATAATTGATTCTTTATTAATTTTATCAACATCTTCAATTCTCAAATTCATTAAATTATCATTCCCATGTTTTATAACAATACCGTATTTCTTATTCTCCTTACAACAAATATAATCAATTTCTGGCGTTTTAGCTACGTCAACACTGTAATTCATGTTATGAAGAAGTGATTTGATTAACATTTGACTTTTCTCATTCTGGTTTTGCTTTCTACTAGAAAATCTTTCTATTTGTATTTTTTTCAATTTTAGAATCATTTTTACATGGATTTTTTTAATCGGGATCAATTGTACAGCTCCCGAAAACGTACCAAATATAATAAGCGTTACAACAGAAATTATTACTGATATTTTGATCATTCCCCAATAGGCTTGTAGTTTAACAACTTCCATTTGTTCACTAGATACTTGTTCAAAGATTTTTTGAACAAAAATAAATATCCATAACGAAGAAAACTGCTTAAACAACTCTGCAAGGAATCCCCCAATACTGTAAAACTCAAATTGGTTTAAGTTGTTTTCTAACTTTTCCAAATTATTATTTGAATATATTTCACTAAATTCTTTCTTTTTTTTTAGGATTTGTTTTACAGAAGAATATAAAAATGGATATAAATAAAACAATATAATGAGTAATGACCAAATTACATTTTTGTCCTTCTTCCACAAAGACAGCCAATCGTAATAAAAATTTATGACTATGCAAATTAACATAAATACCAGTGCAGCACCTAAAACTGTGAGTGTGCTCCGCTTAAAAAATTTTTGATAAATACATTCACTCATATGAATATTCTCCTTCCTATAGCTCAATATTTCCTATTGTTTCTCAATTTTTATTCTCTTATTATTTTTGTCTAGTTTATCTATGTTGGAAGATTGTGGATATAATAGTAATGACCTGATATTCTCAAAATCGAAATCGTTTTCAAAAATTTTAAATCAGACTATTACAACTAATTCAATAGAAAATACAAAATCAATACATATCTCCAAAAATTAAAAATACTTGGCTTGAAGTTCCTGGAATTGCCACCTAAGCCTTCCAGAAAAGTTCAAAATAACACAATAGGCTTAATAGGGCAAGTTTACACTTTGTATCTATCAGAAAATTTATGTTTCATAGTAAAGTTCAATTTTGTATTCTATGGATACATATGAATTTGATAAAATTTTCAGGTCTCATATACAATTTTTACCTATGCATAAATGTACATACACTCTCTCAGAGCGACTTTTCATCAACTAAATTACAATTACATTTTTGGAATTTTCCTTACTCTTCTTCTCAATCCCCTCTGGCGAATACAAAAATAACCATCTCTATGTACGAATCAGGTCACCCGTCCATCTATTTTTATCTATTTCATCTAGTGTTATTCTGTCCGTACAGTCCGCAGAAACAGCGTAAAAACGCACAAAACAGCACTCAATACCACTCATTTTCCGCCTTATAAATAGTAGCTCACGAAATATTTCACTCTCGTAACTGGTCCAAAGCTTTTCTTAGCATCAATTATTCTTTCCACAACATTTTTTATATTTCTTTCCTGAACCACATGGACACGGATCATTTGGATATATTTTCTTTTCTACTCGTATTGGTTCCCCGTTCAGCCCGATCGGAAACATTGTTGTTTGAATAACATCTGTATTTCCATTTAAGTCAACCGGCACCCCCATAGCCTGCAACTGCGGTGCAGCATCCTTTAAAATTGCAGCTGCATTAGAACTTGCCGGAACAATTGTTGGCATTTTATCGACAGATTTTTTTCTTACCATTTCACTTGGTTTGTACCCTCTGTTCTCTTTCATTCGGGTATTGTTATGTGCCGTCACAAGTAACTCTAGCAATTCATTTATCATTTTCTCTTCAAATTCAATATTGGCTTCCGTCATTTTATTGATAATTTTTGATGGTGATTCTCCTTCATAACTATTTGCCCACACCTGCAGACACCACGTCACTGCCTGCTCATAAGAAAACTTCAATTTCTTAATAAAAAAAGATTCCAGTTTTTTATATGCAGACGAACTTGCCTCATATCCATTTCTACATATCTCATCTATCTGCTGTGCTGAGGGGATATAAAAATCTTTATCCATCTGTTGTCGAAGCCAATAATCAAATTCTGCATCTTCAAATAACTGCAGATGCACAAATATTCCTTTTTCTGAGTATAACGGGTTCTCTTTTGGCCATCCTTCTATCCCAAGTTTATCCATTGTAAAAAGACACGATTTCACAGTATCAACCGGCATTTCCCAAAGCATTCCTATCATTTCATCTATAGAGTCCTTCACTTTCTGCCTATACATTTCATAGATAACTTCGATCGGCGCTATTCCATAGTATTGTATAAAGAAATGTATGCACTTTACCAGCCAACCTTTTCTACATTGCTTCAATTGAAATGCTTTGTCATCTATTTTAGAAAAGGCAACAGCAACATCTTCAAATACGCAAAATCTGTCAGTTGGATCTTCAAAATATCCAATCCAATATCTGCAAAGCTGCATCGCATCTACCACTTCATTTACAGAAACAGCGGTAGGGGAAATACAAGCTTTCCGAAATAAGTCCATCTGTTCTTTTGTAAGGCATGCCAATCTGCTTCTAAGCATTTCCTCAGCACAAAAAGTATCAACAATTCTATTTATTAAATCAGCTTTTCGAAGTCCTGAGCACTTTTTGATTTCAAAACTTCTTGCCTGATCTAACAGTTCTTCTTTTGTATATTCTGTCAAATATTCTCTTAATAACATTTCTGCTCCCTATCTACTCATATTTCATCTTCCATAACGAAATCCATATTCTTTTTTTAATCTCTCATATATTTCAAATGCAATCGGACAGACTTCTACTGTTTCCAATACACTGTACAAACTATGTAACCTCTCTGGCTGATCCGTATATGGATATTTCCTGCAATTCTCAGGCTTATATTCTCCCAACTTACAGCTTCCGTCTTTTTCCAGAAAATCACATGGATGATGCTTAGTTACATATATGTTTTCACTTTCTTTTTTCATCAAATACGACTTTATAAACTCTTCTTTCGTAATTCCCAAATATTCTGCATCTTTCTCCAAATCTTCTTCCGGAATACTTCCGCAGTACATCTTACAACAGTTCCTACATCTGCTGCAGTCATAATTTGCAAACAATTCTTCATGAAGTTTTTTGAACTGTTCGTCCAATTCTTTTTCATCTGCATTACATTTTAAAAATGTACGAAATTCAATATTTTCATTTTCCTTTTTCTTCGCCTCAAATTTTACTTTTCTTGGTGCAATCATATTATCACCTCATTTTTCTCATCTTTTGCTGACACTGAGCCTTTTCTCACCCAACTCTGTCCCGTCAAATTTATCCTTTACATATTGACAGGTATAAATAATTTTCCATCAAAACTCCTGCTAAAATTTATTAGACACATAATTTTAAGAAACTGCTACACAAAAGCGAAATTTTTATTTCCTATTAAAATTTGTTTTCTGAACCCTATGAGAAAAAGCACTACCGTCTTTACGATAATGCCTTTTCTCATCTCTGCTTGTTCCAATTTTCTTCCAGATAAGATTCTATCATTTCAAGTACCTTTTCTGCCTTTTCAATTTGCTCCATAGCTTGGTCCTTTGATATGATAATAAAGTCCTGATAATCTGCTTTTTCTCTTAGACGGTATGCAGTATCAACTAATTTTGAAATACTTTTATCAAAAACTCCCTCTTTTACATAGGTTCTGTTAAAAAAGGCAATTACTCCAGAATGTTTACTGGAATCAAATTCTGCCAGAGCTGTGACGGAACGAAGCCCATGAAAAATAGCATAATAAGAGCGATTAACAGAAGCTTTGAATCTCCCATCTTTCATAAGCAACTGTGCTGTTTCCAAATCCTCTTTAGCCGACTGGAAACGGTATTTTGACAAATCAATCATGCTGCCTTCCATAAAACAATGCCCTCCTTATTCACATTCTTATAAAATGGAGTGACTTTTTCCCATTTTTTGAAAACTGCATAATCAATATCAATAACAGAAAATACCTTATCATACTTTAAGTTTAAATCTACAACCAAATCTGATAGCTTATCTTCCGTACTTTCATTCAGATTTCCATTTAGCAATAAAGCAACATCTACATCGGATTCAGAAGTGTTATTTCCTCTTGCATAGGAACCATATAATACAATCCGGATAACCTGGTTATTAAAAATAGCAAGAATTCCTTCTACTAATTCATTTAATGCATTTATATCCATAAGCTCTACCTCCTTCTAGTTTTATTATATCGTCCATTTTTTTCAACGTCAACGCATTTCCCGAAAGAGAAATTTTTTTCTTCAATATGTTTTAACTTTCTCATTTTTAGCATAATCTTACCAAGCTTAACTAACATACAACCAAAGAGGGATGTCAGGAAATCGATAGGTCCAAACAGGGACAGTTCTGACTTGCATATTAGCTAATCCAGCATCCGAGTTTACGGTAGTAGTGTAAGTGCTCATAGTGGCTTGTCTACGCACCCACTATGGGCGCTTACGTAGTAGTAACCTATACCACCTTTCTGATTTTTAGAATGACTATGTACTCGTAGAATACAAAATACTGAATACTTCAGCCTTGACCCATTCGGCTATATACTACAACACATATTTTAATAACAAATATTAGTAAACCATTTTAGTGCTTATCTCTATTACCAAACCAGTATTGAAATTATAATTCCAACAATTCCACATATATTGCTTATAATAATTGAAATCCCCATTTTTTTCATAAACGCAACAATACAAATGGTTAGAAACAGTATTATTATAATATACCATAATTTTTTAATTGCTTTTCTTTCTGAGTATTCCAATGCAATAGTGCATGCTTTCCAGAAATTCAAAGCACCCTTTTCCGGAAAAATAGTGCATATCTTTCCGGAGCAGAGTGCAGTCATTTAATTAG
>ENA-OPSX01000701-OPSX01000701.1-human-gut-metagenome-genome-assembly--contig:-NODE-701-length-17330-cov-4.178119_pt1 | contig 17330 bp, 15 predicted proteins | sample MGYA00241462_ERZ501916 | MGnify/ENA primary metagenome ERZ501916 (study PRJEB25962, sample SAMEA2042113) | human gut metagenome | biome: human gut; feature: human-associated habitat; material: faeces...
CTGCAAACGGTAAACGTCTTGCACTTCATTTACGATATATTCCTGTACAGCCGTGTGTGCCTGCTTATTAAAAATCGTTCCAAAAGCGTGAAGGGCATCTGTCGCTTCCTGTAATCTAAGTCCTGCACAATCCAGCATTCCAATGATTGGCGCACCTGTTTTCATCGCCAGATCATAAAGGGAAGCAATTTTCTTCGCATGCATCTCACCTACGGAACCTCCAAGTGCGGAAGCATCCTGACTGTAAACATAAACCATGCGGTCATTAATAACTCCGTATCCAGTGATAACACCATCACCTTCTACTTTCTTTGCACCGAGATTATAATCGGTATTACGAGCGGAAACATATCCACCAACTTCCACAAAACTGTGGTCATCAAACAGATAATCAATGCGCTCTCTGGCATTCATTTTTGAATTACCCATATTCTTTCCTCCATAAAAATGCTATATTGTATACCTTGTTGCTCTTTCATTCTATGTAATAATAACAAATTATTATCATGTTAGCAACCATTTTCTGTTAGTTATTTAACATTTATTTTATTTTGCCCATTCCACTAAACAAAATGAACATTCTGCCTATTTGCAAATTTTTTAACAATTCTTTCAATTTTCTTTCTGAATCTCCTGTTTTTTTCAGGAACGCTTGTGTATTTTTCCTGTTTTTCTCTATTTTATCTTTAAAATTCTATTTTTGTTTTATATGTCCATTTTTATTTCGTTATAATTTTAACGTATTTTGACATTCAATTACTAGTTGGTTTTTCTATTTTTTCGTCATTTTATACAAAATATTCTCATTCTATCAAATATCTTCCGTTTTTCTTCATAATTTCACTCTTATTTCCATCATTCTTCTTTTCTCGCTTATATTCTCCTCCTGTCTTTTTTAAATCAAAGATATAGTATCCAAAATCAATTTTGAACTATTTTTGTCAAACTTTTTTCACAAACTAATAGCGCTCCCTTTCATTTTATACAACTGTATATGCATACCATGAAGTATTTTCAAAAAATCAGAAAGAAATTATAAACTGTCAAGAAAAGCCTGTAATTTTGCACAAATACTCCTTTATTTTTTCACACAAAAAAGGTATAATAAACAAAATAAACAATTCTTTCACAATAAAGGAGGAGGACATCTTATGGAAAACCGCAAAATTCAATTTCGTTCAAAAGCCTGTAATCTACATCTTTCTGCCTATCCGGGACATTTCGCAACAAAGCATTCTCATGTCAACTACTTTTTAGATATGACAACATTAAAAGTACGTCAGTCTAATGCAGAAGAAGCTGCAAGAGCGTTAGTTCCACTTTATAAACATAATACCGTCGTCGATACCATCGTATGTCTTGACGGAACAGAAGTAATCGGTGCATTTTTAGCAGAAAAGCTTACAGAGAGCGGATTCTTCTCTTACAACCAGCATAAATCTATCTATATTGTTACTCCAGAAATAGATTCAGATGGTCAGATGTTCTTCCGCAAAAATATCCAGCCAATGATTAAAGATAGAAATATCATTATTTTAATGGCATCTGTCACAACTGGAATCACAATCAACCGAAGCTGGGAATGTATCGAGTACTATGGTGGCAAACTGCAGGGAATTTCAGCAATATTTAGTACGCTTTCTGAATATGGTAATCTTCCTGTTAATTCGCTGTTTACTCCAAATGATATTCCTACTTACCATACATATAGTAAGCATGACTGCCCATATTGTAAGAGTGGTCAGAAAATCGATGCTTTGGTAAACGGACATGGATATTCCGAATTACTATAACTACTAATTTGTAGATTTCGTATAGACAAAAAAAGAAACCATACCATATCCCAGATGTGGCTTCGGAGCGAGTTTAAGATGCGGATGAGCATCTTAAACACAGCGACTACAGAGCAGATGGGATATGGTATGGTTTCTTTTTTCGTCTGTTTTCTCTTAATGAATCGTAATCCATTTCAAAATTTTACTTTGGGTTTCTACGAATTGTTCATATTCTTCCCGGCTGTTTTGCTGATATTCCAGCGTGATATACTTTGGTGCTATGCGCTCTACAAATTCCCGGACACCTTCTCCGATAAAAGGCTGATGCAGATCAATATGACAGGCATGGTCATATGCAAGGCGAAATAGTTCATAAAATGGAATCTTATCAAAGTCTATCGGATGTTCTCTCCATTCTTTTCGCTGTTTTCTTACATAATCCCCTCCAAGTGACAGCTGCAGGTGCATTCCTTTAAACCAGTGGAGCATCTGTGCTTTTTCGTATTTGTCTATCATTTTATTCAGATATGCTACGGCATCTTCTGGAGTCTTTAGCTGTGTTGTTGTATTCATATAATGTCCGGTATCGAGCATGATTCCCTTTTTTTGTGTATGCATTCCTTCTATAAGCCGGCGGGTAAGGCGGACATTTTTCAAGGTAAGCCCGCTCCACCAGAGATTCTCTACAAGAAAGTCGAATGGATATTCTTTTTCATCAAGGAGGGTATTGATGACCTCTAAGCTTGCATCAATCACTTCTTTATCTGTATAGCGGTATTTATAAATATAGCTCTCCCGGAGTGTCACTTCTGAAACATGGAAAACTACATACTTTGCTCCAACTTGTTCTGCATAGGCAAGATCGTCCCGCAAACTGTTCAGATAAGATTCCCTGCTCATTCCTCCAAAGTATTCCAGCCACTGCTCTCTTGAATCAAATTCCTGATCTAGGCGTTCATAATTCCCCTTCCACCAGTCCATCCAGAAAATATGAAAATACAGATGTACCCCATTCACCATATCCGGCAGAATCTTTCCTTCATCTGGCTCGCCTGCCCGAATCACTTCCAGTCCATTTAATCCTCGTGACTCATAAGACTTTCTAATATCTTCACTATCTTTATAACGATTTAGCATCCCTTCATAAATTGAAAAATTCATGGAACGACATTCTGGTATTTTCTGCATAGTTTCCCCCTTCAATCTCGTATACTCTCAGAATCTTTCTAAGAATACATTTTATCTATACTTATCATCCATACTTATCATCTATGCTTATTTCAAAAATGCCCCATCATTCTGGCAATCTTTCTGAAATTCAAAAACGTCCCAGCTATTCATCTCATCAGATCATATTTTATTTTTATCCGCTGCAGCTTTTCCAACAATGGCTTTGCTCCAATCCACAGAAAAATAAATGTAGAACTGGCATGAACAAGATCTACCGGAATACCTGAAATATAGATTGCAAGCAGTCCTTCCCATGTAAAATCATACACACTCATAAAGAGAGCCGCTGGATTCATGATTCCTCCATAAATGAACACCGTCACAAGGAATCCATATATACAAAGGCTGAGCCGTTTGGTCGGAAGCAGTCCTATTCGGTAAAGGATTCCTGACAAAAATCCGATAAAACCCATCGCAAACATCTGCCATGGGGTCCATGGTCCCTGCCCAAATAAGAAATTGCTGACTACCATCGTCATGGCACCAACTAAGAATCCTGCCTCGCCGCCAAATGCGATTGCACTGATGATCACGATTGCTATAATCGGCTTAAAGCTCGGTATCATAAAAAATGCTGCCCGGCCGGCGGTTGCCAATGCTACCATTGTTGCAAGAACAACTAGCTCTCTCACCTGAGGTTTTCGTCCCTCAAATACCATAAAAAACGGTAATAACGAGTATATAATGATTACCAGGCTAATAAAATAATACTTTCTTGGACCAAAAATCTTTTCAAATACTGTGCCAACGGCGGCAACATCCATAACATAAAATCCGACAGCAATTGTGAGGGGAATCGCTACAAGCAAGAGAAAGAGACTTACTCTGGTACGAACAGAAAGCCTGCGTTTTTCCTGCTTTTTCCAGATTTCGGTATCCATCTCAAACATATCATTATCTAAAATGACATCTCCCGCCCTGCCTTCTCCTGACAAATCTCCTGCTAATTCTTTTAAAGCAGAAGCTTTCCTGCTTTTTGGTAAAAAGATACGCTTTATCTTTGCAGAAATCGTATCTTCATTCACGATCGGAGAAGCGTAAAATTCTTTCAAGAACTCCTGACTTGATTTCCAGTCTGCCATTGTTCACACTCCTTTTTTAAGACATTTCACAACGTCCTCCCCGGTAACCGCCATGGGAAAATACCTTCTAGCCATTCGGTTTGCCGCTGTTGTATAAAAATTATTTCCGGCAAAGAATTCTCCCGGAGTTCCACATGCCACAATATTTCCATCAAAAAATAAACCACATCGGTCTGCATAAGAAGCGCAGAACTCAATATCATGAGAAATCATAAAAACAGTTACGCCCTGCTCTTTGAGTAATGCCAGTATTCCGGCAAATTCTTTTTTAAAATAGCTGTCAAGTCCTTTGGTCGGTTCATCCATCAACAAAAGCTTTGGCCGCAATAACAAAATCTTAGCCAGGGCAAGCCTCTGCTGCTCTCCCCCGCTTAAGTCATACGGATGACGATGCAGTAATTCTTCCAAATGTGTTACTTTAATGATTCCTTCCACCGCATCCTTTTTATCCATGGCAAGCTGATATTCTTCATCCTTTTTCTCTTTTACACCGCCTACCATTTCAAACAGTTCTAATTCCACACTTTTCTTTACAAAAAGAGACTGCGGGTTTTGCGGCAGTACTCCAAGAAAATTGCGGAACAGTTCTTTATCGCTGTAACGACGGATATCCTTACCTTCTAAAAGTACTTTTCCACGATATGGCTTTCTCAAACGGCTCAAAAGTGAAAGTGTTGTTGACTTCCCGGTTCCATTTCCTCCAAGCAATGCAAAGAATTCTCCTCTTTTTAAGGAAAAGCTTAGTCCCTTTACGACATCCGGCAGTTCTTTATCATAGCGGAACCACAGATCATCACACGCTAAGATGATATCTTCTTTTTTCTCTTTAAACTTTTCTGTAAACTTTTCTGTAATCTTAGAAAAAGAAGATTTTCCTTTTTGGGAATCACTCTCTTTTCTATATGAAGAAGATGCATTTGCTGGTGAAATGCCTTTTTTCTTACAAACTATATCCAGCCACTTTCGCCCGTCACGAACAGTAATCGGGCAGGGCTGCTCTGACTCTACTTTGGCATAAACCTGCATCGGTACCGGCATAGCTAAAAACATCTCATGATTGCGCTTCTTTAATTCTTCTCCGATTTCCGGCGGTGTGCCAACACATAAAATCTGCCCTTCATCCATGACCACTACCCTGTCAGCAGAAGGAAATACTTCCTCTAAACGATGTTCCGTAAGAATAATTGTCGTTCCAAGATCACGATTAATCTTCTTTACTGTTTCCAAAAAATCAGAAGCTGCAATCGGATCAAGCTGAGAGGTCGGCTCATCAAGAATCAGCATATCCGGATGCATGGCCATGATAGATGCCAGATTCAAAAGCTGTTTCTGTCCTCCAGAAAGTTCCGATACATTTTTATAAAACCAGTCCTGAATCCCAAAATAACTTGCCATTTCCGCTACCCGGATACGGATATCTGCGTTACTGTATCCAAGGCTTTCCAAACCAAATGCCAGCTCATGCCACACTTTATCTGTCACGATCTGATTATCCGGATTCTGGAACACCATGCCGGCTGTCTTGCGGACATCCCAGATATGTTCCTCATCCCTGGTATCCATATCCCCCACCCATACGGTTCCTTCCGTGGGCAGCAGAAGACCGTTGACATGCTTGGCCAGAGTTGACTTGCCGGAACCATTATGGCCCAGCACAGCCACAAAATCACCCTTTTTTATATCCACATCCACACCGTCAATAGCCCGGTTCACTTCTTCTATATTTTCTTCCTCATCGCGTCTTATATACTCATATACCAGTTTTGCCGCTTTAACGATTCCCATATGCGTCCTTTCAAAACCTTCGTTCTGCTACGTTTCTCAATTTTAGTTGATATTACTATATAAGTCAAGAGCAGCGGCGCAATAATCCCGTTACAGGCGCCATGGCTGCATTCCGACCGCTCACCAGGCACTCTAAAGGGCTTCTGTCATGAGATACCCCCTGCTGCGCCCATTGGTTTCTGCTTACAGTTTCATTATATTTTTTTCCCATGCCAAAAGCAACTGTTTTCCTGTGACCTGCCCCGGGACGGAATGGAATATCTGATGGCGCAATGCAGTACATAACATCTATTATCATTTCTGTTCCGGCCGGTGTGATTTGCTAATACATCAGCAAATGCCGTGCAGAAAGTAATGATCAACAGACAGCCTGGGATATACCTCCTTAAAAGGAAAACGAATCCCCGAAGAGCTGCCTCTCTTCGGGGATTCGTTTGTGTTGTAATACACAATAACATCTTTTCTTATCTGACAATTCACTGCACCCAGGCCCCGTCATCCCCCACATAATACCCGTCCGGTGTAGTGGTATTGTAATACATGGCTCCGTCGTCTCCGCAGTAATACCATCTGCCGCCCCAGTCAATCCAGCCCGTCACCATGTATCCGGCGGCATTAAAAAAATACCACCTGTCATCAATATACTGCCAGTTATTTACCGTATAGCTCTTATCCGCATTGCAGTACCACCAGCCCACCGAATCTCTGAGCCAGGCGCCTTTGTAACTGGATGAGGAGGAACCGTATGTCCTTCTGCCGTCACTGATTTCATCCGCCTCCTCCGATGAAACATACCAGGAATCAGATTCCTCCCAGCTTCCCTTGTCGGAGGAGCTGTACACGGCCCTTACCTTAAACAGATAGTCACCGCTTTTTGTAATATAACCGGAAAAATCATAACTGGTATCCGAGGTTGTAAGTACGGAGGTAACGGAATTATCATTGCGGTAAAGCCTTACCTCGTATTTCCTCGCGTCCCCGCTGTCCTCCCACGAGGCCATGCCGTCGGATTCATCCCATTCCAGCCCGTAGACATCCAAATCATATCCGCTGTCACTGCCGTCCAGGGAATCCAGAGTAATGTATACGATCAGGGTGCTGCTCTTTCTGGTGACCGATGTAACTTTACCGTCCGCCCCTCTTAAATCCACATCACTTTTAGACAGACCGGAAGAAAAATAGTAATCATCCTCCGCCTCCACCGTAACCTTCAGCTTTGGCTTATCGCCGTCATCCCATCCATTTTTAGGTTCATTGGTTATCTCTATATCATCCACGTAATAGTCGCCGGAATCACAGGTCACATCCACGTCTCCGGAACTGTCGCCCGCCTCAATATTGGACTCCACATCCAGGGATATACTGTCTATCTCTGTCCTTGTGGATGCCATGGCCGTCCCGCACGTAAGCATCAGCAGCGCCCCTGACATCCAAATGACTGCCTGCTGTTTCAGTCTCCCCATATCACACTCTCCCTTTCACTGCAAACCATAAACTGTGCCTCTGCGTCAATGAATCCAGGCCCCGCTGTCATCTACCTGACAGCCGTCCGGTGTGGTAACTCCCGCCGCCATAGCGCCGTCTTCATACATGTAATACCATGTATCCTGAATCTGGTTCCATCCGGTTACAGCATAACCTTCCGGGTTAAAATAGTACCATTTGCCCATGATACGCTCCCACCTGTCTGCTGCTGCGGTCCCATCCTCATAGGTAAAACGCCTGCCCTCCTGGTAATCACCCCAGGTGCCGTCTGTAATGCCCGGTGTATTGGCCCCGGAGGTAAGGGAACTTACAGCTTCACCATCCTCAAGATAATCCTGCTGGTTTCCGTTTCTTGCAATGGCCTGGACCTCAAAATAATACTGAACCCCCTCCTTTGTCATAAATGGTGAAAAATCGTACTCGGTACTGCCCTCCACAAGCTGGCTCACCACAGACCCCTGGTCATCATAGAGAACAACCCGGTAGGTGTTGGCGTACTTAACGGCATTCCATCTGGCAAGACTGGGGGTTGCACTGTCCCAGCCGGCCCAGGCAGTCTCTCCCAGCTGCGCCGCAACCTGGTACTTAAATTTCACCTGATATACATTTCCCAAATCTGATTCATAGTCCTCTCCCGTATACTTTTTTACGGAGGAAACCTTTGCTTCATTTCTTCCATTGGTCACACGAAGCTCCAGACTGTCCCTGCCCAGGCTCCCCGTGCAGCCCAGATACAGGGTTCCTGTCACCTCATTGCCTGCACTCCAGTTCAGGGGATCCTTGGACCACTCCACATCGGATGCCAGCTCCATCCCATCCGAGGAGCCTTCAGACACTTCCACATCCGGTTCCAGGGGATGTACCCTGTCTTTGTCATTGTCGTCCCTGCTGGTGCCGTCTGTGTCGTACTGGTTGGTAATCTCCAGCCTATATGTGGTTTTAGCCTGAGCACTTATGCTCAGGCCAAATACCATCAAACAAACGGCAGCAGCTGTAAAACAAAACCTGCCTCTTTTCATAGTGTCTCCTTTCAACTATCCTTCCTTTATCTATGAAAAATGCCGTCATACTTCTTTTTCCCGCAAATCACTCACAAACCTCTTTATCCTAATGCTGCCATACTCCATTGGCGTCTAACTGGAAACCGCTGATGGATGTGTTTACAGCCTTCTGTCCCTGTCCCGGATAGAAGTAGTACCAATTATCCTGGACCTTGTACCACCCTTCCACCATGGCGCCGCTTTCGTTCATGAAATACGTCTTTCCGTCAATGGTGAGCCAGCTGTTCTTGACCATGGCGCCTTCCGGTCCGTCCTGGTTGGGGTTCATATAGTACCAAATATTATTGGACTTTACCCAGCCTGTCTTCATATCGCCGCTTTCACCCAGATAGTACCATCCGCTGTTGGTCTGCTTCCATCCCGTCACCATCTTGCCTGTCTCGTCGAACAGATACCATTTATCATTCCATCTCAGCCAGCCGTTTTTCTGGTAGTTGCCGTCGGGATATTTAAAATACCATGTGTCGCCTTCCTTGCGCCATCCAACGTCCGTGTTTCCTCCGCTGGGAGTACTGCCGTTGCCGTCCTCCTGTCCGGTGCCGTCAGAAACCTCGTCCTCAGCGATATATAAGTCTCCTGCTTCGGTCCATTCGCTCTTCTTGCCGCGCTTCTTTTCCTCCTCTGTGTGGGGAACGGTCCTTACCTTAAAGGAATAATCACCTTCCTTGGTCATGTAAGGATAAAAATTATAGGATGTTCCCTTATACTCCTCCAGCTTCTTAACCACGGATGATCCACGGTACAAATACACGTCGTAATATCCGGAACCGCCGTTTTCCGGTTCCTCCCACCTGGCTCTTCCCCGGGTGCTGCCCCATTCCGCGTCTTCCGGCGGGTCGTAGGTCCCCTTGATTCCGTTTGCCCTGATTACCACCTTAAGGTCACTTCCGCTTTTGGAAGCAGACACAAAAGTTCCGCCGCTGACACTGACGCTGCCTGAACTGTAGCTGCTGCGGAAACGGTAATCATAATTGCTGTTGCTGGAACTCTCCGGCTCCAGCCACACAGTTATCTTTGGCGTATCGCCAATGGTCACTTCCTTATCATTGGACCACTCTGCTGACTGAACCCTGTATTTGTTCGATGAAGTGTATACCTTGTTCCCGCTGTCGCTGGAATCTGTTCCCAGGCTGTCACCATCATTGATTTCATCCCCTGAATCCAGGTCTATATCCACCTTCAAAGAGATGTTCGTGATATACTTATAATCAGATGATGCCATGGACTGGATGGGCATAGCTGTAATCAGCGTACCCGTGGCCAGGGCCAGACATAACAATCGCTTCATGCTTCTCATGAAATTCAACCTCCTCCAAGGATTCCCCCTTGCTGCACTTTCCTTGTTTCTTCTTTTCCTGGTTCTATTATAGACCAGGGGACAGTTTTGCGTCAACTTACGATATTCTTGCGATATTTTCACGATTATTTTCAAACCGTATATTCCGTTTTTAAAATATAAACTGGGCCTGGCATGTCTACCAGACCCAATGCGTTATATACGTCATACATATTTTTATTCTATAATTATACAGCTCCCGTAAGACCAGGAAGAAACAGCACTAGCTGTGGTACAAAAGAAAAAATTAATACCACTATAAGCAATGTTATAATATATGGAATCATAGCTTTTGAAATCAATTCGATCTTAACGCCGGATACACCGGACAATACATACAGCACCATTCCCACCGGAGGAGTTAAAAGGCCAATCATTACATTAACTGTCATGAGTACGCCAAAATGTACCAGATTCATACCGTATGAACTCATAAGCGGAACCAGGATAGGTGTCAGTATAATAATTGATGCTGTCCCATCCATAAACATGCCAACCATAAAAAACAGCAGATTTACCAATAAAATTGCAGCTATCTTGTTGGGTACGATTGATGATATTGCAGCCGCGGCATGTACCGGAATCTGTTCAACCGTCAATATCCATCCAAATACACAGCTGGCTGATGCAATGAGCATCACCATGGCCGTAGTCTTGACTGTCTCATCAATAATGGCCGGAAGGTCCCTGACTTTTATATTATGAGTGGCAAAGGATATAATCAGTGAATAGGCAGCGGCTACAACAGCAGCTTCCGTTGGAGTACATACGCCGGAGACAATCCCCCCAATCAATATTACGGGCGCCAGCAATCCCCAAAAGGAATGGACAAAACTATGCCCAATTTCCCTGATTCCAGCACGTGCATGAGGCTCATATCCCCGTTTTTTTGCCTGATACCAGACAACAACAGACATGGCCATTGCCATGCATAAGCCCGGGACTACCCCTGCAATAACTCCATACATAACAAATGGAACACTTGGGGGAATCACGGGTCCAATACAACTGGATGCCCCCGTGATGGCAAGAGAAAAGTCATCATCATACCCCGCATCCTTCATAGCCTTAAGCTCAATAGCCCCCAAGCCTCCGGTGTCCGCAATCGCACTTCCGGACATTCCCGCAAAAATCACCGACGCCAGGATATTGGCCTGCCCCATCCCGCCTCTTATATGGCCCACAAGCTTGTCTGCAAATCCGAAAATCTGCCCTGTTATTCCACTGTGGTTCATAACCGCACCGGCAAACATAAAAAATGGTACTGCCATCATGGAAAAGGAATCTCCTACCGTCATTGCCATTTTCTGTACTATAATGTTCAGGGATACGTCCGCTGATAAAAAGTATACCAGGGAACCCAGTAACAGCGAAAATCCAATGGGCATTCCGCATATCATCAGCACTATAAGTGCCGCCATCATGGCTATCATGGTTTTAACACCTCCTTGCCGGGCTCTGCCCTGATAATAAGAATTATTTGAAGAAGCATATGTGCAATCACTAATGTATATCCCACCGGAATAGCCGCAAATACCCAGCTCATCGGAATCTGCATGCACCCGGACAGCAGATTTCCCTGCTTAAATGCATATCTTGCTGAGTGCGGCAGCATATATATCAGGGCTGCCGCCGCCAGTAGATTACAAAAAACTTTTAATGCCTTCTGCCAAAGCACCGGTAATCGGTCCGTGACAAGAGTGACAGCCACATGCTTATTTTGTGTCACACAATACGCTGAGCCAATGAACACCAGCCATACATATACATATCTTGCGAATTCCTCGCTCCATAACAACGGACTGTTGAGTACATACCGCATGACAATCTGGGCAGTGACAACTATCATCATGGAGCAAAAGATGACAGAGGTGACCACCCGCTCCACATATTCCATCTTGGAAATAATAATTTTAACTGTGTTTTCCATATCGTCATCCTTTTCTTAAAAATACCCTTCATGATTATGGTTCCAGCTTCTGAATTTCAGCATACAATTCCGGATCATCCGCACTCAGCTTTTGGGAAACAGGTGCCAGTGCTTCCCTGAATGCGGCATCATCTACCTCCACAAGCTCAATTCCGTTTTCTTCCTGATACCGTTTCAAGAACCCTTCTTCTTCCTTATTTGTCTGCTCATTTGCCCAGGCTGCTGCATTATTAATGGCGTCCAGGAGAATCTGCTGGTTTTCCTGGGTCAGCTTATCAAGACAGCTTTGAGATACAAGGGTAAACGTCACTTCGCGGGCATGGTTTGTAAGCATCAGTTCTTTACACAGTTCCTGTATATTCCACGCTGAAAAACCAGACAATGTATGTTCGGCGCCATCCACAACCCCTTGCTGCATGGCCAGATACTGCTCCGTAGCAGCCATAGGTGTGGCAGTTGCCCCAAGGCCATTGACTGTTGAAATAATAGAAGGCATATCCGGGCATCTTATTTTGGCCCCTGCAAACTCTGCAGGTGTAGTGGCCTTTATTCCTGTAGTGATGACATATCTGGCTCCCATTGTCTGGGTTCCGCAGACAGTGACTCCAAGTTTCTTATTTGCCTTTTGAAATAAATCCTTTTCCACATCGCTTCCTATGAATTTTTCGAAATGCTCATAGCTTCCAAACAGATACGGCGCCTGAAATACATTAAAGGCCGGATAACGCTTTCCTAACTCTCCTGAACCGGTATTGCACATGTCAATACTGCCATCCAACACATTTGTATCCACATCACTCTCATTTCCCAACTGGCTGGAGTCATATATGATAACATGAACTTTGCCGCCAGTCTTCTCCTCCACTTCGTCCGCCATTCTCTGGAATGCCTGTACATACACGGTTCCCGGCGTGGAAGTTGTACTATACTGGAGCGATACCTCTTTTTGTTCTTCTGCTTTTGATGATTTACTTTCGCCTGCCTTATCTTCTGATGAAACAGCCGCTTCGGAAACAGGTGCATTTTCACTCCCCTTTGCGGATGGGGAACAGGCACTTAATATTGCCGCAGATACTATAACTGACATGGCAGCGCTACAGATTAACATTGTTTTCTTCATAGTATTTTTCCTTTCCTTATCACTTTAAGTATTGATCCAAAAATGCAAAAATCTTTTCTGTATTCTCTTGTGTCCTAAAAAATGCTTCCGCATGGTCCACCTGGGAAAAGAGTTCAAGAGTCACCTTGTCCTGTCCGATTGCTTTTTCCAGTTTATCTGCAAATAGTATGCTCTGCTGAAATGGAACTACCGTGTCCGCCAATCCATGCTGGATAAAAAAAGGAGGACAATCTTTTGTAATGTAGTTCTCAGGATTTGCCAGTTCGCATAAATGAGGGACCTTGCACGGAGCTGCTCCGAACAGCATTCCCCCCATCGATTCATCATTTGTACATGCCTCATTGGGATTCATGCCGCATTGCCTGTGCTGGCGCTCCAGTTTTGTGATATCTATGATGGGGTACAAAGCAACCACACATTGTACTGCAGAACTTTCCCGGGGATTTCCCATATCCAGATTCTCCAACTGGGGAACTGTTGCACCTGTTCCTGCCAGAGATGCAAGATGCGCCCCAGCGGATAACCCCCAAAGACCGATTTTCTCCTGATTAATATGGTATGTAGCAGCATTTGCGCGGAGAAACCGTATGGCCGCTTTGACATCATATATCTGCATGGGAAAATGCCCATGCACGCTCCATGTATACTGTAACGATACCACAGCATACCCCCTCTTTAACCCCATAAGAACCGGCTTGATTTTTAATGAGCTTTTTGCCCCATAATACCAGCCGCCTCCATGGATATCCACGATTACAGGAAAGGGACCTTCCCCCTGTTCCGGCAGATATATGTCCATCATCTCATCACCAGTGCACTCTGCATACCGCACATTCAAAAACTTACGATGCAACTCCGGAGTCTCCAAAACAGTGGCTGTTTCTTCACTCTCGATTAAAACCATATTCATATCTCCTTCTATGATGAACTAATCTAATTTCAGGCTGGCCAATCCATGAATTTGTATGAATTAATTATATTTAATTAGCCATTTTCAGGCAATATTCATACTGTTCTCATTTTCCATTTAATAATGTGCACTCTGCATATTTTCTTCTTATACCGTAAACAATTCCCTGTACAGGTCCGGATTTCCGGTATCCCCCCTACGTCTTGCAAGATTAAATGGTACATGTTAAGATAATTCAAAAATGTGATAACAGGATGGAGGTAACACCTTGAATGCTTATGAAATGGCCCATGTATCCCAAAAATTCGTACAATACCTTCAGGGAGCCTTGTCAGAACACGGTATATGCCTAAGCATTACCAATCTGCGCGGCTCAATCATTGCCAGCTCCAAAGAATGCTATCTGGGTAAGTTCTGCGAACCGGCACTCCAGGCCATTAATGAGAATCAGACCGTCCGTGTGACGTCCCAGGGTTCCCCACATTTATCCAATGCCCGTGAGGGAGTTTACATTCCCCTGCATCATGGCCAGGGTTTTCTGGGAGCGCTTAGTTTAGAGGGTAATCTTCAGAAGGCAAAATCGCTGGAATCCATGTGTATGCTGACTGCTGAGTCTTTTTATGAAATGGAGTTTTATAAAGAATCATACTGGGGTAAGTTGGACCAACGGAATATCTTCACAAAAATACTTCTATATTGTGAGGAAGACCCCTTTCCATCAGAAGTACACCATATAACAGAGAAATTTAATATTGATACCTCCATTGTGCGTATCCCCATACTATTCATCCTCAGGTACAACGAACTAAGTGAGGAAAAACTGATTACGGAATTCAAACGAAATCCCTCCCACAGCAGCCAGGATATCATCTGCATTACCCGCGGACAGAATGCAGTTGTATTTAAATCAGTCTCCCGGGACCGCTCCCAATCTATTTCACAATATCGTGACCTGGTGGATATCTATATCGCAAACGCCCAGCAACTGAATATAAATAACGGACGTCCCTTCATATGTACAGTGGGCTCCCTTCAGGATAATTTATTGAACTATCACAGAGCCTTCCGCCATACATTGTGGGTCTGTAATAATTGTGCTGATGTAACATGTGAACATTCGACAATGATTTACTATTTTTATGATTATGTATTTGAATATATACAGAGCCAAATCGACATGGAAGAAACCACTATGATATTCAATGTGTTTTCTGAGGTCCTTCTTAACAAAGAATGGGATTCATTTTCGCGCAATATGGGGACATTACTCCGAAACAACATGAATATTTCCATCAGCGTGAAAGAACTGTATCTCCACCGTAACACGCTGATTAACTGGATAAACAGATATAAGCAACTTTTCAGGGTTGACCCTGTCAATGACAATACCGGGAGGGAATTCACGCAGCAGCTTTATTACTTTCACACCCACTCCCTTACTCCTTAGCCGTATCAAACAGGAGACTAAAAAAGGGTATCCCCGGCCAATTCATGACCGCTGGGATACCCTTATTTGGTTTCTATATAAATTATACTAATTCAATCAGAACTTCCATAGCGCCATCACCCTTACGCTGGCCAATCTTAACGATTCTGGTGTAACCACCATTACGGCCTACGTACTTTGGAGCAACGTCGTCAAAAATCTTAGCTACCAGGTCAACAGACTTGGTATTTCTCTTCTTTCCTGCTGCGGCAGCCGGAACTTCGGTCACTCCGTAGAGAACCTTTAACATCTGCCTTCTGGCATGCAGTCTGGAAGGCATATCTTTCTTGATTTCCTTCTCTACTTCATCGTATACGGTAACTTTCTTGCCGTCTACAACTTCTTTGACTCTCTTGCCGTCTTTGTCCTTACGGGCAACTTTTGCCTTTACGGTAACTTCTTCGAAGTTATCCTTCTCTTTTACAGCTGATGCAATAAGGCCTTCTGCAATCTTGCGTACTTCTTTTGCCTTTGCCTCTGTGGTAACGATTCTGCCATTGTTGATCAGCGCTGTTACCTGGTTTCTAAGTAATGCTTTTCTCTGGCTTGAAGTTCTGCCGAGTTTTCTATATCCTGCCATTTTCTAATCCTCCATTAATTAACACTTGGTTATGCTTCATCGGGCTTACTAGCCAAATGCTCCGCCGCGCTCTTTGGGCTTACCGGCGGAAATTGTCTGTTTAGGTGTATCCTATTCTTCGCCATGACTCAGGCTTAAGCCTAACTCATCTAATTTTGCAAGTACTTCTTCCAAAGACTTGCGTCCCAGGTTACGTACCTTCATCATATCTTCCGGAGTCCTGTTTGTCAGTTCCTCTACGGTATTGATTCCTGCTCTCTTCAGGCAGTTGTAAGAACGAACCGATAACTCTAATTCGTCGATGCTCATCTCAAGCACTTTTTCTTTCTCGTCATCTTCCTTTTCAATCATGACTTCGGCGGCCTGGGCCACTTCAGACAGATCGATGAAAAGTTTCAGATGCTCGCTCAATACCTTCGCAGCAAGGCTGACTGCCTCGTCCGGAAGAAGCGTGCCGTTGGTATATACGTCTAGCGTCAGTTTGTCAAAGTCTGTAATCTGTCCAACACGCGTGTTCTCTACCGTCAGGTTAACACGTTCCACTGGGGTGTAGATAGAATCAATCGGAATTACGGCGATTGGTAATTCGTCGTTTTTATTCTTGTCAGCGCTAACATATCCCCTGCCTCTTGTAATGGTAAGTTCCATGTAAAGCTTGCTGTCTGCCCCGCCATTCAATGTTGCGATAACTGTCTCAGGATTCATAATCTCGATATCCTGATCAGCCTGGATATCAGCTGCAGTTACAACACCTTTTCCTTCACATTCGATGTATGCTGTTTTCGGCTCATTGTCTGTGCTGTGGTTCTTAATAGCAAGGCTCTTCAGATTCATGATAATATCGCTCACGTCTTCTTTTACGCCCGGAATGGAGCTGAATTCGTGAAGCACACCATCAATTTTAACCTGGCTTACAGCTGCACCCGGCAGGGAAGACAGCATAATTCTTCTTAAAGAATTTCCAAGTGTAGTTCCATATCCTCTTTCCAGAGGCTCAACTACGAATCTGCCAAATTTTTTATCTTCAGATAATTCGGTAATCTCGATCTTAGGTTTATTAAAATCAAACACTATAGGGTTCCCTCCTTCTGGGTTAATAAAAGTTTGAGGGGTATTCATTCAAATACTACAATTCAGCGGAAGATAATAATCAACCACTGAATCGTATAAATAATAGAAATATTACCAGGTAATTTTCTATGATATAATCCTATGGATTATTTGGAGTACAACTCGACGATAAGCATCTCGTTTACAGGAACATCAATTGCTTCTCTGTTAGGAAGTTCTTTTACAGTTCCTTTTAAGTTCTCCTGATCTACATCGATCCATTCCGGAACAAGACGTCCGCCAGTTACTTCAAGGATACCTTTGTATCTTTCAGAACCTTTGGATTTTTCTCTGATCTCGATCTGATCACCGGCTTTTACAAGGTAGGAAGGAATGTTTACACATTTTCCGTTTACAAGTACATGCTTGTGGTCAACGATCTGACGAGCTTCTTTTCTTGTTCTTGCAAATCCCATACGGAAAAGAACATTGTCAAGTCT
>ENA-OPSX01000713-OPSX01000713.1-human-gut-metagenome-genome-assembly--contig:-NODE-713-length-17025-cov-2.301355_pt1 | contig 17025 bp, 15 predicted proteins | sample MGYA00241462_ERZ501916 | MGnify/ENA primary metagenome ERZ501916 (study PRJEB25962, sample SAMEA2042113) | human gut metagenome | biome: human gut; feature: human-associated habitat; material: faeces...
TGCCATGAATATGGGAACAGGCAGCCGTATCCTGTCATCGGGGTCCGGCAGCAGTTCTCTTGGCGGGGGAGGAAGCCTGGCCCTCAGTTCCCTTGGCAGTGGAGGAAACCTGGCCCTCAGTTCCCTGTATGGAGGAAATATTACAGGCAGCAGCCCCCTGGCCTCATCTGCATGGATGGATAACCTGTCCATCCGCCAGGAAGGGGACAATATAGTCATGGACAAGGAAAGCTTTGCCAGCCTGGTGCAGATGATGCGGATTCAGATGATGATGAATGCGGACCGGGAAGTGGGAGTGCTGGTATAAGGGCAGGAGGAGTAACAGGAATATGGTATTAAAAGATTGCAGCAGGTGTATGGTTTACACCCCAAAGGGACAGCGCCTGTCGGAAGCAAGGGTCGTTCATGCAAAGGACAGTGTCACACTGTTCTTTTCTGATTATAAGTTTCAGGATTCCCGGTTTCAGGCCAGGGTGGATTTTTACGATGACCAGTGCGGCCTGATCGTGGCCAAGTGCGAGGTCACCATACGGAGGAATCCCGCGTATCTGGAAACAGGGGAACCGTGGACGGCTGACTGCCGTATCCTGGATGTGAAGAATGTGGTCCAGCGTCAGCGGGATATACGGGCCAAGGTTTATCTGGAGGTGGAGTTTGAGCTGAGCAATGGCAGACATTTTTACGGAACCATCCGCAACCTCAGTGCGGGAGGGCTGTATATTACCACGGTCCAGCCCCTTAAAAAGGGGGATGTCATATCCTTCTCCTATTGTTTCCGCACCCTGGAACGCAGGTTCAATGTGGCTGTCCTGTGGGCGAAACGGGCAGAGGGCGGAAGATACGGATACGGCTGTAAATTTTTAAGGCTGACGGACGGAGCCGAGGCAGCCATACGATCCTTTGTATATAAAAGGCTTCTTGATAAGAGAAAGGGCATTACATGAAGATAAACCTGGTGATGATTGTCAGGAACGAGGAGCGGTCCTTAGAGCGCTGCCTGAAAAGCGCAGAACATCTTGTGGATGATATAATCATAGCCGACACCGGTTCCGCGGACAGGACAAAGGAAATTGCACGAAACGCAGGGGCACTGGTCCTGGAATATGAGTGGAACGATGATTTTTCCGCTGCCCGCAACTTTGCCCTGGACCATTCGGACGGGGACTGGAACCTGGTCCTGGACGCGGATGAAACCCTGCGTCCTTATACCAGGAAAGGTCTGGAGGAACGCATATCCAGGCTGTGGGCTGCATACGGACAGGCGTGGATGGGAGCCATTACAAGGTATGACTCCTACCATGACGGTGACGGAATCAGTGTCAGCACATCCCTGATTCCAAGGCTTCTTCCCCGGGGCGTAAGGTATGGGGGAATCATCCATGAACAGCCGGACACAGGGATTGAGTGTTATCCCCTTCTGCTGGAGGCGGACCACGACGGGTATCTCAGCGGTGATAAAGGGGAGAGGAACCTGCCCTACTTAGAGAAAGCGGCCTGTATGTACCCCCAGGACCCGTATTACAGGTTCCAGATGGCGGCCACCCTGCGGAATATGAAACGGCTGAAGGACAGCCTTCACTGGTTCCGCAGCTTTTATGAAAAGGTGCCCGGACAGGCAGGATACCGGACCGAGGGCATCCTTTTATACCTTTATACCCTGATGGACCTGGACGGCCCGGCCTGTCTTCATGAGGCAGGGGAGATTATCGGGCGGGAGAAGCCGGTACTGGGAAAACGGGCTGATTTTTGTTTTTTATGCGGTCTTTTTTATATGAAGCTGGTGCTGTCGGATGTGGGACAATACCAGCATCTGCTGCCTGAAATAGAACACAGCTATCTGGAGTGCCTGAGGATAGGGGAACACCCGGAACAGGGAGGAGTGGTTGGCGCGGGTTCCTTTAAGGCGGCCTATAATCTGGGGCTTTGGTATGAGGTATCGGGTAACGGGGAAAAGGCAGCGGAGTATTACAGACAGTCAGCCCTTGCAGGATTTGAACCGGCTGCAAGGCGGCTTAAGGAAATGTCTGTGAAAATGAGCCGGTGATGCATCCGCTATGGTTTTTTGTCCAAACCATCAATTTCTTCTTATGAACCGGGAAGAAACGCCGATAAACAAAGTAAAGGAAATGATGAAGCATATCGGTGATTCTCTATAGATACTAAGATATATGCCGAAATAGATACGGAAAGGTGGAATGGACAGGTGCAGATACAGAACAACATAGCATCCGTGAATTCATCCAGAAATCAGAAAATCATTAAGGGCAAACTGGATAAATCCTTAGAAAAACTATCCTCCGGATTCCGGATTAACCGGGCCGGGGACGACGCGGCCGGATTGGCCATTTCTGAACTGATGCGCAGCCAGATTAGGGGCCTTGACCAGGCCATGCGCAATGTAAATGACGGCGTAAGCATGACCAATACAGGGGAAGGCGCCCTGACGGAAATACACTCCATGCTCCAGAGGATGAAGACCCTGGCCGTGCAGTCCGCCAACGGGACCTATAGCTCCGTGGCCAGGGAAAATATCGAGTCGGAGCGGCTGCAGCTGCTGGACGAGATTGACCGGATCAGCCAGACCACGGATTTTGACGGTATTCCTTTGTTTAAGGAGTATCCCGGAAACCTGCCCCCCGGATATGTACCCCCGGAAAAGGAAGGCGAAATCACCCTCCAGATAGGGCACTCGGAAGCCGAGACCCTGGATGTGGAGCGGTATTACATGGGAAGCAAGGAGCTTCTTTTAAAGGATATGGATTTCACCACGGTGGATAACGCCAATCAGGCAGTGGATACCATTGAGGACGCCATTGAGGCGGTGGCAGATGTGAGGGCATCCTTTGGCGCGTCCTTAAACCATCTGGAGCATACCAGCAGCAACCTTGGGGTGACAAAGGAAAACATGACCGTGGCTGAGAGCCGTATCCGGGACACCGACATGGCGGAGCAGATTACAGCCTATACCACGGAGAATATCATACTCCAGTCCTCCAATTCCATGATGGTCCATGCCAACAGCCTGCCGGATCTGGTAATTCAGCTGCTTCAGGGATAAATCAGGCGACAGGGATTAATCAGGATTTACTCAGGAAGTTTTGAAAGAAAAATCATAGAAACCCTTATATATATTTGGAATTTGACGATATTCAGAATGTAAGGCAGCTTAATATAAACAGAGCTTTGCAGATACGTTACATAAAGGGCCCTTATGGACGTATGGGCGGGGACAGGGAGGTTCCTGCCGGATATATTTAAAATCAAGGAGGAAATATTTATGGTAATTCAGCATAATATAGCGGCAATCAATTCTTACAGAAACTTAGGCACCAACCAGAGCGCATTGAACAAGAACCTGGAGAAACTGTCATCCGGTTATAAGATTAACCGTGCAGGCGACAACGCTGCAGGACTTGCTATTTCTGAGAGCATGAGATCCCAGATTAACGGCTTGAACCAGGCAGCAGCCAATGCCAACGATGCCATCGGTCTGATTCAGACAGCAGAAGGCGCCCTGACAGAGGTTCATTCCATGCTTCAGCGTATGACAACCCTGGCAACCCAGGCAGCAAACGGTACATACAACTCTGTTGCCCGCGGAAACATCCAGTCCGAGATGAACGAGCTGATGGCAGAGATTGACCGTGTTGCCAACAACACGGACTTCAACGGTATTAAGCCGCTGGAGAGCAAGAACGGTTATGACGCAGCTACAGATGCAGTTGGAGGTTCCATCACCGCAGACAGAAGCGGAAAGAGCCATAAGATGACATTCCAGATTGGTCCGACAGCAGGAGAGACAATTCTGGTCAGCGGACAGTCAATGACAGTTTCCGGTATATTTAATGCTACCAGAGCTACTTACAACGGAATGGCCACTGGTGCCATGGGTACGGGCCACATCCTGTATGTTGGTACCAACACCACAACCTACGCCAACAGAGCCATCACAGCCATCAAATCAGCTATCGACACCGTATCTTCCTACCGCGCTAAGCTGGGTGCTGCACAGAACCGTCTGGAGCACACCATCAGCAACCTGGAAGTTACTTCTGAGAACATCACAGCAGCTGAGAGCCGTATCCGCGATACAGACATGGCTGATGAGATTACAAACTACACCAAGAACAATATCCTTCTGCAGGCTGCCCAGTCCATGCTTTCCCAGGCAAACGCAGCTCCTCAGGGCGTATTGAGCCTGTTACAGTAATTCTTTAACAGCGGTTGGTACTGGTTCCGCCCTTTCAGGCGGGACTACCTTAAGAAAAAGCCATTTCAAAAGCAAGAAGCTGAGAAATGGCTTTTTCCTTTACAGACAGAAGGCATGGAGGCATTATTTTGGAGAAACAGGGAGAGGTGCGCATTTCCCAGTGCATGATTGTAAAAGATGAAGAAGAGAATATTAGGAAAGCCCTTTCATGGGGAAAAGGGATTGTCTGGGAGCAGATTGTGGTGGACACAGGAAGCAGGGACCGTACGGTTCAGATTGCAGAATCCATGGGCGCCAGGGTTTATCATTATACCTGGACCGATGACTTTTCCGCGGCTAAGAACTATGCAATCAGCAAGGCCGGGGGAGAGTGGATTGCATTTCTTGACGCGGATGAGACATTTGTTCCGGGAGACGGGGAAAAGCTTCCGGGAATTTTAAGACGGCTGGGATCTACAAGGGCAGAGGGAGTTGCGGCCGGATGGATGCAGCTGGATGAAGATGGCAGGGTCAGCGCCGCAGGAACCCAGATCCGCATCTTCCGCAACCGGGCCAATCTGGGCTACCGGAGGAGGATCCACGAACAGCTTGGGCGGATGGACGGAACCCCCATGCATATTGCTGACGCCACAAAGGAGCTGTCCATTCTGCACAGCGGTTACAGAGGGGCTGCGTGGGAAGAGAAAAAGGTAAATGGAAGGAACCTGAACCTGATCCTTAAGGAGCTGGAGGACCATCCCGGAGACTATGAGATGATGGGGTATCTGGGAGATGAATATTATGCGGCCGGGGATTTGGATAAGGCGGAGTCCTGGTACAGGGAGTCCATTGCATCCATGCCTTCCGTTCTGGACGAAAGGGACCAGAGAAGCGCGGCTACTTTTACATATCTTCTGCAGATTATGGAGGAGAATGGGAATGACATAGATGAGATGAAGCTTATTTATGGGAAGGCTGCGGGACTTCTTCCCAAGGAAGCTGACTTTGATTATTTAATTGGGACATATCTTGCAGCGGACAGGGATTATGCGGAAGGAGTATTGTACCTGGAACGGGCGCTGGACAAGCTTCAAAGATATGGAAGCAATAACCGGGCCATGCTCATAGGGAGCCATTTACGGGAAACATATGAAAACCTGGCTCTTTGCTGCCGGAAGACCGGAAAGGATGAACGGGCGGTCAGTCTGTGTATCGCCGTACTCAAGTCTGCTCCCTATTCCATGGAGGCATTGTACCTTCTGTTGGAGGCATTCAGGGGAAATGGTTTCCGCCCGTCCGTGGCTCCTGAAAAAGCCATGGGTATACTGGAACAGCTATACTGTCTTGATTCGATGAAAGACAGGCTGTTTGTCCTGAAAGCGTGCTCTAAACTGGGATGGCCGGAGCTTGAGGCATATATAAAAAGGCGGTTTACAGCGGAGGAGCTGTCATACATCCGTTCGGCATGGCCCGGCGTCATATCTGCCGGTCCTGAAGAAATAAACTCATAGAGAGGGAGGAACGTAAGATGGGATGCGCAGATGTGCGGCTATCACAATGCATGATTGTAAAGAATGAGGAAACAAACATTGAGCGGGCATTGTCCTGGGGAAAGGACATTGTGTATGAGCAGATTGTGGTGGATACAGGCAGCACGGACCGGACCGTTGAGCTTGCCCGGGCCATGGGGGCAAAGGTGTATGATTTTGAGTGGATTGACGACTTTGCGGCTGCTAAGAATTATGCAATCAGCAAGGCGTCCGGGGAATGGATAGCCTTTTTGGACGCAGATGAGTATTTTCCTCCGGAAGAGGCAGAAAAGCTGATGCCGCTGCTAAACAAACTGGCAAGGACACGGTATTATGTCATGCTCACATCCTGGATGCATGTGAACCGGGATGAGAAAATCTTTGCAGGCGGCGTGCAGACCCGTATCTTTAAGCGGATGGAAGGCCTGCGTTATAAAAAAAGGATTCATGAGGAACTGGAACTGAACGGAGGCAGTATTGTTGAATGCACCGTGGATGCCAGCAATGAATTAGCTATCTTCCACAGCGGGTATGATCTTAGTTCCAGTGAGGACAAGCAGAAGGGGGAACGCAATGCCAGGCTGATTCTTATGGAATTAGAAGAACACCCGGACGATTATGATATGATGGGGTATTTGGGAGATGCCTATTATTCAATCAGGGATAATAACGAGAGGGCAGAGGAGTGGTACAGGAAATCCATTGACCGGATGCCGGCACATATTGATGAGTACGACGTGAGAAGCGCGGTTACCTTCTGGAAGCTCATGACAATTTTATATAAAAAGAATGATGAGCAGGCCATGATGGAAATTTATGACAAGGCAATCCGGCTGATTCCGAAAGAAAGTGATTATGATTATGTTGCAGGTAAATTCTATGTGGCAAAGCAGGATTTCAAAAAAGGCGCATACCACCTGGCCAGGGCACTGCAGATCCTGGATAAGCATGGTAGCGTTAACAGGGGGGAGCTTCTCACCGGCAATCTCCAGGGAACCTGGGAACTTCTTGCCATGTGCCATTATCAAAACGGGGACCTGGATCAATGCGTGAAATGCTGTACCGCCCTATTGAAGGCGGACCGTTATCTTATGTCAACCCTGGTCATGATGCTTTGCGCCTTTAAATGGGATGAAGAAAGGGATGCAGCCAAGGCAGCTAAGGAAGCTAATGCCGCCAAAGCCGCTAAGGCCGCCGATGCCGCGGACGTGGCCATGTTCCTTGGAACCCTCTATGACATGAACCGCTTAAAGGACCGTATCTTCATCCTGCGGGCCGCCATGAAGGCGGATTACGGGAATCTGGTGAAGGTGGTCAGGGGCACTTGTTCCCAGGAGGAACTGCAGTGCTTTGACCAATCCATGGAACAAAGAGGGACGCACAGCTAACGGAAAGTAATTTTCAAACACACCCTAGAAAGGCGCCGGTTATATGTTTTCCATATCATTGCCAAAACGCATGAAATCATCCATTATCCGCCGCCCCTTCCGCCGCCTCCCCTACCTTCTCCGGCCCAACCGCCCACAGCGGCGCCCCGTTGTCATGGCTTTGTTTCAGCTCCGCCATAAGCTGGCCCAGTTCCCATTCTTTTGTGCTGTTCTCATAACTGTTGGGGTCTGCGATATGGACATTCCCGTTGTCCAGATACTCTGTAATCAGGATAAAATGTCCGTTATCCGTAAGGGCGCCCTTTCCCATGAGGGCAATCAGGATATGTCCGCTGTCCAGCAGTGATGCCGCATTCCCGGCTGTCCTTTGTTTTACGCTCTCTACCTGGATTCCGTGGGCTGACAGGGAATCCTGTATCAGGTTATGGTAGGAACCTCCCTGAGGAGCGTAACAGCCATTGGCGGCAGCCCAGTCCGCAGCGGACACAGGAGTGGCGGAGGTGGTTGAAAAGCTGTTGATTATCATGGCAACGGCAGTGGGACCGCAGCCATATTTCTTCATGGGGTCCTGTCCTCCGTACAGGTAGTCGCCCCATCTTTGGTCAGCCTGGTTGTAATAAAGCATGGGTCCCATGGCAGTGTTGAGCATGACGGCGTAGGAGGCCCCAACCTGTTCCGGTTCCTTATCAAGGGTCAGGTCATCCAGGCGTCCAAGTTCCTGTGACACTTCCAGGTAGGGGACAGACGGGGAGTCCGCTCCTGGCTGTCCCTGGTCCTGCTGCGGTTCTTGTTCCGGTCCGCCGGCACCGGCTTCCTGGATGGGACCTGCGGCGCCGGAAATAAAGGAATCAGGCGCAGGCTCAGATGTCCGGCCGGACATACTGCGGTATAAACGGTCCGCCTTTTCCAGGACAGAGGGGCCCATGTAAAAGGAAAGGCTGGCCGTCATAATCAGGGCGGATATCAGGATGCCCCCTCTGATTAAAGCCGGATAAGAAGGGGGCTGCTTTCTTTTTTTCACATCATTCTTTTTTTTCATATCCTTTTTCCGGTCCGTCTCAGGACTTGGAGAGCCGGTTTACAACTGCCTGCGGGATGGACTGCAGGGGGGACTGGACACAGACAGCCCCGATTTTATAGGCTTCCATGGGCATACCGTATACGACACAGGTCTCCCGGTCCTGGCCGATGGTATAGGCCCCGTTTTTGCGCATGCGCAGAAGCCCGGCCGCCCCGTCTGCCCCCATGCCGGTCAGAAGGATGCCGATGGCCTTTTCCCTGACCGTGTGGGCCACGGAATCAAACAGCACGTCCACGGAAGGACAGTGGCCGTTCACTTTTTCGCCGGGGCTGCACTGGACCGCATAACCGGCCCCCATACGTACCAGGCGCATCTGCTGGCCTCCCGGCGCCAGAAGGGCCAGTCCGGGGCGCAGCCTGTCCCCGCCCTTGGCTTCCCGGACCTCAAGTTTACACAGACGGTTCAGCCGCTCCGCGTACATGGCTGTGAATCCGGCGGGCATGTGCTGGGTTATGACAATGCCCGGCATGTTGACGGGAAACTGTTTTAAGACCTCCAGGATTGCCTCGGTGCCTCCTGTTGACGCGCCGATGGCTATGACGGTCCCATTATCTGATTCCGGTTTAAACTGAGATATTACCTTACCGGATATACGGCGGGCGGAGGTGACCGGCGCTGCCTGGGATGCGGGGACCCGGATTTTGGACTGGGAAGCCACAATCAGTTTGGAAATAAGCATGGACAGGAAAGCATCCTTACTCATATGGCTGTTCATATCCGGTTTCCTCACAAAGTCCACCGCCCCGGCAGCCAGGGCGTCAAACACTTTTATGTTGAGGGAGGATACCAATATGACAGGGAGAGGATGCCTGGGCAGCAGTTCTTTTAAAAAATCAAGACCTGACATCCCCGGCATTTCAATATCCAAGGTCAGGACGTCAGGCTTAAGGGCGGGTATTTTCTTCCTCGCGTCAAAGGCATCTGTTGCATATCCTATGATTTCAAGATGTTCATCCTTTGAGAGCTGGGTAATCAGCCAATTTCTGTATACTGCTGAATCATCAATGATCATCAGCCGGATTTTATGTTCCATATCATATCCTTCTTTCTGGTAAATCAGTGTAAATAACCATTACCGTACCTTGCGGTAAATGGCAGGCATCAGGTAATGGTAAGGGCATTCTGTCTTGTTAAGGCTTTCTGAGTGCCCGATAAAAAGATAACCGCCCGGTACGGTTGCGTTATAAAAACGCCGCACCAGGTCCACCTTTGTGGGCTGGTCAAAATATATCATCACATTCCGGCAGAAAATCAGGTCAAAGGGCCTCCTGAAACGGATGGGCTCCATCAGGTTAAAGGTCCTGAATATGACGTTCTGTTTGATGGCAGGCGCAATGCAGTAGGAGCCGCCGCCTGTTTTGACAAAATACTTTTGTTTCCAGGATTCCGGCACACGGCCCAGGCTTTCCTCCTGGTAGGTGGGATTCTGGGCCGTGTTCAGTATCTGCTGGGATATGTCGGTGGCCAGGACCCGGGTATCCCAGCATGAGGCCTGGGAACCGAAAAATTCCTTGAGATACATGGAGATTGTGTAAGGCTCCTCGCCCGAGGAGCAGCCCGCGCTCCAGATGGAGAGGACCCGGTCCCGCTCATGGGCCCTGGCCAGGTTGGGAAGGACCGTATCCTTCAGATAATTAAAATGAGCCTCTTCCCGCATGAAGTATGTATAATTGGTGGTCAGCTTATTGAGCATGCTGGTTACCATATCCCGGTTCTGACCGGAAATAATCTCATCCACATAAGGTTTGAAGCTGGTGTAGCCATTGGCCGTAAGCATGTTTGAGAGGCGGCTCACGATGAGCTGCCTCTTTTTTCCAAGGTCAATGCCGTAATTTTTTTTGATATAGGTGTAAAGCCTGTGAAAATCTTCATCCGTTAAAGTTAGCATATTGGGACTCCTGTGGGATATCTTGGCAGTTAATACTGGTAGTTGGCAAGGGCGTGGCAGTCAAAGGACATCAGCACACCGCCGTCTTCTATGTTTACCATGCCGTCCAGCAACTTCTGCTGACGCTTAACAGGAATGGGCCGTACGTCCTGGAAATTGATGTCCATGACCTGGCGGACCGAATCCACTACAATACCCAGGGAAATGGAATCAACGTTGAGCACAACAATACATGTCTTGTTGGTGTATTCCACCTCCGGCTTGCCCATGCACAGACGGATGTCCACAACCGGAAGGATTTGTCCCCTGAGGTTAATGATTCCCTTAATGAAGGACGGGACCAACGGAAGGGGGGTGATGGCATAGGCATTTATGATTTCAATTACATATTTTGTACTGAGGAACAGGACAAGCCCTCCTGACTCAAAGGTAAGGCAGCGCTCCACTGAATTGTTCATATCCTCGTTTTCCGGTTCCTGTCCATTCTGGATTTCGATTTGTTCTGACATCATTCATCCCTCCGCGTGTTATATATTTTCAATGGCAGCAGCATGCAGGCTGAGTATATCAAGTATAATGCTGATATTACCGTCCCCCAGGATGGTGCATCCGGTTATGCCGTAATTTTTAAGTTCAAAGCTGTTTAAGTATGTGGGCAGCGGTTTGACAACCACCTGCTGTTCGCCAATCAGGTCATCCACGAACAGACAGTAGGAGCGGTCGCTGGCCTCCACCCAGAGAAGGATGCCGTCGTCCACGGAAGTGACCTTTGTATCCAGACGGTAGAAGTTATGGAGCCGGATAATGGGGTAAAAGCTGCCCATGCGCTCCACCATCTCATTGCCGTATTCATCAAGGATGATCTGATTGTCTTTTACCTTGAAGGACTGGCGGATATTGGATATGGGAATGGTGAAAATGGAATTTCCCACCGTTACCTTCATCCCGTCCACAATGGCAAGGGTAAGAGGAATCTTCATGGTCATTGTGGTGCCGGCTCCGTCCTCGCTGGAAATGGAGACAGTGCCGCCCACGGATTCCACATTTTTCTTAACCACGTCCATGCCCACGCCGCGGCCCGAGTATTCTGTCACAGCCTGGTTGGTGGAAAAGCCGGGAACCATAATAAGGCTTAAGGCTTCCTTCCGGGTATATTCGCTTTCAGGTTTGGTCAGCAGTCCCTTTTCCTTGGCCTTGGCTAAGAGCTTGTGGGGGTCCATGCCGTATCCGTCGTCTGACACGGAGATGACCACCTCGCTGCTGGTATGGGAAGCGGACAGGATGATTTCACCCTGGGGGTCCTTGCCCGCGGCAATACGCTCTTCTTTTGTTTCTTCTATGCCGTGGTCCATACTGTTGCGGACAATGTGCATGATGGGGTCCTGGATACTGTCCACAATGGTTTTATCCACTTCCGTGTCCTCGCCGATGATTTTAAGGCGCACATCCTTGCCCAGCTTCTGGTTCATGTCCCGGACAATCCGGTTCATTTTCTGGAACACGCCTGATATGGGGACCATGCGCAGGGACATGGCAATATCCTGCAAATCGTCCGTAAGCTTGCGCAGCTGCCGTCCGGATTTCATGAAGTTGTCAAAGCTGTCCCTGGGAAGAAGCTTCAGTTCAGGGGAGGAGGTGACCATGGATTCGGTTATGACAATCTCTCCCACAATATCCATCAGGCTGTCCAGCTTCATCAGGTTCACACTGATCAGGTTCTGCTTCACAGGCGCGTAGTTTGGCTGCGGTGTGCTGCCCTGGGCAAAGGAACCCGGTGTCTGGGCGGGAGCGGACGTGGACGCCGCCTTTTTATTATCCTGACCCTGGTCCGGCGCGTCCTGTTTTGGTTCCGTATCAGGGGAAACAGACATATCCAGCAGTTCATAGGACCGGATATGGTTCTGTGATTTGATGATATCCTCGGCCTGGGAAGCAGTCTCCCGGTTGCTGAAGGTCAGGAAGAATCCGTTTTCAACAATGGTCTGGCAGGAATCCGGGCTGCTATAAATTCATCATGGAGAGGCTTGAAGTGAAAAAGTTCTGTCCGCGGGATAATAGTTGAAATCCAGTTCACATTCCTTTAAGGAATTGGCTATCATATAGGCGCGGAGGTTTTCCATGCCCACTCCCTCTTCCAGGAAAATGTGGAGACAGCACACTGCCTCAGGGTCCGAAGGAAGGGACCTGTTATCTGCCTTGTCCGCCCCGTTTTTAGAGCCGCAGGGGTCTGGGGCGCTGCCTTCCGGGCTGCTGATTTTCTTTAGGAAACCGTTAATTTCCAGGGCAAAGGAATCCAGATTATCTGACAGGGGAGCGCCCTGCTCCACCTTTTCCACTTCACTTCTCAGAAAGTCCTCTGACCGGAACATAAGGTTGAACAGCTCTTTTTTATGTTCCTGGTTCAGGGATTCAATCCCTTTGTCACGGATATAGAAGAATAAATCCTCGATATGATGTGCGATTATAGAAAGGGAACCGAATTCCATCATGGCAGATGACCCTTTGATGGTATGCATAATCCGGAAAATTTCATTTACATCATCAGATGAAAACTCTCCGCTTTTTTCGTCTGCAACAAGCATCTCGTCTAACTGGTCTAAAAGGGAATTGGTTTCATACAGATACGTATCAAGCATACTTTCCATACCATTATCCATTGTGCTTACACCGCCTTCTTTAAAATTTTAATCATAGTAAAACCATAATTATTTTATCGGCACAAAAAATAAAAGCATAAGGGAAAAGTGAGGACAGCTTGGAATATATTAAAATTTTGTTATATTATGGCGCAAAATGCCGATATACATATTGTGGAATTATGAGAAAGGCGGGAGAAAACATGCGGGAAAACATGAAACAGCAGATGAGGGATATGCTGTCTACCCTGGGAAGGGCGGAAGCAATCCTGGATTCCAGGACAAAGAAGCGGGAAACAGAGGAGATTGCCCGGCTCCTTGAGGATATGCAGGCATCGGCCATGGCAATCGGCACAGCTATAGAACAGGTGGAGGGAGACGGCACGCAGACGGTAAGGCTTCTGGAGGATTACTGCGAACTGCTCTGGCAGTATATGGTGGAGGAGGATTTAAAGGAGCGTTTCTGCAAGGGCAGGCAGCTGGCAGGCAAGCGTGGGGAAATCGGTTCCAGCCTGGAGGCTGAGTTTGAAGTGCGGCTGGAAATCGTTTTCCTTGTGTGCAGAAGCCGGGCCTGGAAGCAGATGGAACGTTTCTACCATCTCATGAAGGATAAGGCAGACTGTTATGTGCTTACCGCATCTTATAAGGAAGAAGATGCATCAGGGGAAGAAGCCGTGATGCAGGATGAATCAGCACTCATACCAGAGTCGGTAAAGCCGTTTGGATTCAGACAGTATGACATCCGGGAAAGGAAGCCGGACATGGTATTTACCGACGGCCCTTATGCCTGTCCGGGCCAGGGTGGAATCCGGCCGGATTATGATTTCATGGAAGTCAGGGAGAACGCGGGGATGGTGTTTTACATGCCCTTTTATGAAGATGAGGAACTGGCAGAGGAGGACCACTGCCGTATACCGCAGGCCCTATATTCCGATATCATCCTGGTCCCGTCCGGGAAGGTCAATGAAATATACGTGAACGCCATGAGCCGTCTGGAGAACGGAAGGGACATGATAAAGAAGATTTATGTATTGGATGGGCCGGACGGGTACGGGGCGCTGGCGGATGTATGGAAGGAAAAGCGGTAAAAACGGTAACTAAGTAAACAGATTTATAAATAAACAGAAATGATAGGGAATCGGAAAGGAGATATGAGAGGATGGATTTATTGACAGGAATCGCATCAGCCAGTATGGACATTAAGAGTACGCGTTTGATGACAGATATGAATGTGGCAATGCTGGGCAAGACCTTGGATACGGCACGGGAACAGGGGCAGGCGCTGCAGCAGATGATGGAGTCAGCAGTACCCACAGCGGGAAACCCGCATCTGCTGGATGTATATGCCTAGCAGCCTGATGGCATCCGGGCAGGCAGGATTCTTAACAAGATTTTAACATGCTGCCTGAATAAAGATGTTAGGGAAACAAAAAGGGTGTCGATATATAAAGTATAGGGAAGAAAAAGGAAAGGACACGAATAAATATGAGAGATTTTAAAATTGCCAAAAAACTGACGGCCGTATTTGCAATTATCATCGCGTGTTTCTGTATTGCAGTGGTTGCCACCATTCTGGGAATGAACAGCGTGGGAAACAGTTATGAAAGCTTTTATGAAAACAGCCATGAAGCCATCGTACGTTCCTCCAACATCCGTATTCAGCTTCAGACAGCCATTAAGAACGTATCCCTGGCCACAGTGGACTCCAATGCAACCAATACAAATGCCTATGTGTCAGAAACAGAAGAGGCCATGAACACGGTAAAAACAGAACTGGATTGGTTCCGGAACAATTATGAGGGAGACTTAAGCCTTCTTAACCAGTTTGAGTCCAAGATGAACGAGGTTCAGGATTTAAGGAACAAAATATCATCCCTGGCGCTGGAGAACACGGCAGCCTCCAATGCAACGGCCCAGCAGCTCTTAACAGGCGAATATAACCCAAAGGTCAATGATGCCATTGAAGACCTCAGAAGTTTCGCGGATTCTGTGGACGTCCTGGGACAAAAGGATTTTGATACCTCCATCCGTGTCCGGAATATGCTTTTGATCGTGGCTATCCTCCTTTCCGTGGCAGCCATTGTGATTGCGGTAATCCTGGCTCTTATGCTGATCCGTGCCATTGTGCCGCCCATTCGGGAAATACAAAAGGGAATGGAGGAGATAGAAGCCGGAAACCTGAATGTCCAGCTTAAATATGAATCCAGGGACGAGCTGGGACAGCTTTCAGACAGTGTCCGGGGCATGGTGGATTCCCTGAAAGCCATTATCCATGATGAAGATTACCTGTTTGCAGAGATGGGAAATGGGAATTTCGACGTCCAGACCCGTATTGCGGAAAAATATGTGGGAGATTTTACCTCCATACTTACCTCCATTGTTAAACTGAGAGATAATCTCAACAGCACACTCATGCAGATCAACCAGTCCGCAGACCAGGTTTCAGCCGGTTCCGACCAGGTCTCATCCGGCGCCCAGGCCCTGTCCCAGGGAGCCACGGAACAGGCTTCTTCCGTGGAGGAGCTGGCAGCTACCATTAATGAAATTTCCGGCAATGTAAAGGCCAATGCGGAAAATGCCAGGGAGGCCAGCCGTAAAGCGGCTCAGGTCAAGGACCAGGCAGGGGAAAGCAGCCGGCGCATGCAGGAGATGCTTTCTGCAATGACAGATATCAGCAGCAGTTCGGGCGAAATCGGGAAAATCATCAAAACCATTGAGGATATTGCCTTCCAGACCAATATACTGGCGTTAAACGCAGCAGTGGAAGCTGCCAGGGCAGGAGCGGCAGGAAAGGGTTTTGCCGTGGTTGCTGATGAGGTGCGCAATCTTGCCGGCAAGTCTGCGGACGCTTCCAAGAATACATCTGCCTTGATTGAAGGTTCCCTTCACGCAGTGGACCGGGGCACCAGGATTGCCAACGAGACAGCGGATGCCCTGAACCAGGTGGTGGACGGGGTCCAGAGCGTAACTGTAACCATAGATAATATTTCCCGCGCCAGTGATGACCAGGCTGTTTCCATTGGCCAGGTTACCCAGGGCATTGACCAGATATCCAGTGTGGTCCAGACGAATTCAGCCACAGCTGAGGAGAGTGCTGCTGCCAGTGAGGAGCTTTCAGGCCAGGCCCAGATTCTTAAGAACCTGGTGGGGCAGTTCCGGTTAAAGACAGACGGAACAGGAGCGCGTGGATCACAGCCTGCGCCTGCACCGGTACATGCACATACGGATATGTCCGGTTTCGGATATGAAAGCGGGGAAAAATACTAAAAGGGTGCTGCCCTTAAGCCGGTTTTCATGGGAAGGTTAGTATGAACATATTATTTGTAAAATATTTTCTTATTGGGGCGGTGGTTATCGGGGTATTTACATATATAAATAGCCGCCGGTAAATGGAACTGGTATATAAAAGGCTGTAAAACCAGCATCAACAGGTTGGTTTTACAGCCTTTTTTTCGTGTTGGTGTAAAGATTTTGTTAAGATTTTATTATTTGAGTCCAAATAATGCCGATATATGATGTAAGGAGGTAAATACAAATGAAAAATTTAAAGATTCGTTCAAAACTGTTTATTCTTGTGGGGATGCTGATAGTGGGGCTGATAGCGTTGGGAATGACTTCCCTCAGCTTCATGTCTAAGATTAACGGCAGCAGTACCATACTGGCGGAGAACTGGCTGCCGTCCACCATAGCAGCGGAAGAGTTAAATACCCTGACATCGGATTACCGCATCAATGAATTTGCCCATATCGTGGCCCAGGACCAGAAAAGCATGGCGTCCTATGAGACGGAGATGGAGCGTATTAAGGGGGAAATTGATGCGGTATTTAATAATTATACGTCCAATCTGGCGACAGATGATACAGACAGGAGCATGATGGAGGATGCCAGGGCTGCCTGGCAGGAATATCTTTCCATCCATGACAGGATGATTACACTCAGTCGTGAGAATCAGACCCAGGAAGCCATGAGATTGGTAAACGGAGAGGCCAAAACCCTCTTTGACCAGGCGTCGGCCACCCTGCTTAAGGTGGTGAACTTTAACACGGAGGGCGGGACCCAGGCCAGTCTGGATGGCGACGAGCTTTATTCCGGGGCGCGGTTTATCATGACAGCAGTCATTATCCTGCTTGTTGCGGCGGCAGTGTCCGGTGTAACGGCGGCTTATTCGGGCGAAAGCTTTGCGGATGTGTTCATCATCCTTATCGTCGTGCTCATCAACGCCGTACTCGGCGTGTATCAGGAGAGCAAGGCGGAAAAAGCCATTGAGGCGCTGCAGGAAATGACGGCCGCCACCAGTAAGGTGATCCGCGGCGG
>ENA-OPSX01000715-OPSX01000715.1-human-gut-metagenome-genome-assembly--contig:-NODE-715-length-16986-cov-3.877503_pt1 | contig 16986 bp, 15 predicted proteins | sample MGYA00241462_ERZ501916 | MGnify/ENA primary metagenome ERZ501916 (study PRJEB25962, sample SAMEA2042113) | human gut metagenome | biome: human gut; feature: human-associated habitat; material: faeces...
TTTTATTCCATGACTGAAAATCGGGCAGAGCCGCCATAATGACCGCTCTGCCCTTGTCATTGATTGTATTGTTAAATTACTTTGTAATGGAGTTAATTCCATCAATGATAAATGTGAATGCTGGTGCTGAAGGCATTCCGCTTTCTACATCAGATTCGTGGAAATATCCATCTTTGATATAATCTTTTAATTTTGTTGCGTCCTTGTCACCAGATTCTACGAGTTCTTCAAGAGTCTTACCGCCAACTGTGAACTTAGAAGTATCAAATACATGAAGAGTTCCATCTTCGATTCCCTTCTGTGCTTCTTCTACTGCTTCCTTTGTTCCCTCAGCAACTGTCTTATCGTTAAGCTCTGTGATTGCATCTGCTCCGTCTTTTACACCTTTTGCCCAATCTGTCTCGATGGCCGTTCCATCAATAACACTCTGAACTGCATATGTGTAATAAGGACCCCAGTTGATTGTTGCAGAAGTAAGTGCTGCATCTGGTGCTGTAGGAATCATATCAATGTTATATCCTACACAAGGAACCTTCTTTGCTTCACAAGCTGTAGGTGCTCCTGTTGTATCTGCATGTTGGCTGATAAGTACGCAGCCATCTGCGATTAACTGTTCTGCACATTCTTTTTCAAGGTCAAAAGATGCCCAGCTATTTGTATATTTTACTTCCATTGTAGCGGAATCACAAACAGATTTTACTCCAAGATAGAAAGAAGTAAATCCACTGATAACCTCTGCATATGGGAAAGCCCCTACATAACCGATCTTACATTTATCTTTTGAAACTTCGCCATTTTTAATCATCTCATTTAACTTCATACCAGCAACAACACCGGATAAATAACGGGATTCATAGATTCTGGTAAAGAAGTTATGCATGTTAGAAAGTCCGCTGCTCTTTGCCTGATATCCTGTTGCATGACAGAACTGTACGTCCGGATAATCTGCTGCGGCCTGAAGAATATAACTTTCATGTCCAAAACTGTTTGCAATGACGATGTTACATCCCTGTTCTGCTAAGTCAACTGCTGCATCGTAACAGCCTTCGTCTTCTTTGATGTTTGTCTTGATAACTACCTGATCATCAGAAAGTCCAAGATTCTTCTTCATCTCTTCTACTGCTTTTAAATGTGCCTCAGTGTAACCTTCATTTTCATCACCAATCATGATACATCCAACCTTAATATCGGAGGCGCCTACTGCCTCTCCTGCTGCCGAACTTCCTTTCGCTGATGTGGAACCTTCTGCTCCGCCTTTGGAAGATCCGCAGGCACAAAGTGATGCTGTCATTACAGCGGCTAAAATAAATGCCAGTAATTTTTTCATTTTCTTTCCTCCTATATCTATTGCTTATGAAAAAATACATTTCTATATTAGACTACATTTTTTCAGAAGTAAAGTCGAAATAGACAGAAAATAATTTTTTTCTCACAATTTCTTCATTTTTTAGCTTTTGTAATACAACTTTCGTTCTCTTTATTTCCTTTTTCTCTCCCTATCTGCCATAGCTTCCATTATTTCCAAGTTCTTCTTCAATCCGCATTAACTGATTATACTTTGCGGTACGTTCTGCACGGCACGGTGCGCCTGTCTTAATCTGTCCGGCATTTACTGCTACCGCCAGATCTGCAATGGTTGTATCTTCGGTATCTCCGCTCCGATGAGAAATAATCGTGCGATAGCCCTCTTTCTGTGCCATTAAAATCGCATCTAATGTCTCTGATAATGTGCCAATCTGGTTTGGCTTTATTAAAATTGCATTGGCGATTCCCTTCTCAATACCGTCCGATAATCTCTTTACATTAGTTACAAACAGGTCATCCCCGACAAGTTGTACTTTCTCACCCAGACGGTAAGTAAGTACTTTCCATCCAGCATAATCTTCTTCACTCAGCCCATCTTCAATAGAAATTAATGGAAACTGTTCTACAAGTTCTTCATAATACTGCACCATTTCTTCTGCATTCCTGCAAATTTCTTTTTCCCGCATCCGGCTTTCTCCCGGAAAATAATACCGCTTTGTATTTTCATCATAAGCCGCCGCATCCATCGCGAAAAAGATATCTTCTCCTGGCTCATATCCGGCAAGTGTTGTTGCCTCCTGCAAAATTTCCAATGCCGCCTGTGCGGAATCTAAATCTGGAGCAAATCCACCTTCATCCCCCACACCGGTAGAGTAACCTTTTTCAGAAAGTGTCTTTTTTAACTGCTGATAAATTTCTGCACACATCTGAATTCCTTCGGAAAACGTTTCTGCTCCTGCCGGCATAATCATAAATTCCTGAAAATCAATTGAATTTTTCGCATGACATCCGCCGTTAATGACATTCATCATCGGCACCGGCAATACTTTGCCGTTTACTCCGCCAACATAGCGGTAAAGCGGGAGACAAAGCCCATCTGCTGCCGCTCTCGCTACAGCTAGAGAAACACCTAAAATAGCATTAGCACCATATCGACTCTTATTCTCTGTGCCGTCTGCCTCCCTTAAAATACGGTCAATTTCCCTCTGTTCTAAGGCATTACAGCCACATAGACGGTCACAGATTCTTGTATTTACGTTGGTGACGGCGCGCTCCACGCCTTTCCCTCCGAAACGCTTTTCCTCATCCCGAAGCTCAACTGCCTCAAAACGTCCTGTCGAGGCTCCCGATGGCACAATAGCCTTTCCCATCGCACCGCTTTCTAATCGCACTGTAACCTCTACCGTAGGATTTCCTCTCGAATCTAACACTTCGAGTCCATGTACATCTTCAATATTAAAACCTTTTTTCATAAAAAAATTCCTCCTTACTGAATCTTGAAAATATTTCCTTTCTTCAGTATGGGAGGAATTTGTTTTTTTATACATGGAAATTAAGCATACTGTTCAATATATGCTTTTACAACTGCCACAAGCTTTTCATAGCTCATGCTTGCAGTATTTAAACAGAAATCATAGTTTCTGGAATCATTCCAGTCCTTACCAGTATGATATTTATAATAGTCTGAACGATATTTATCTGTCTTTTCAATCTTGCGGATAATATCCTTCTCTTTACCGCCGTTTTGTGTCTTTACACGGGTAATACAGTCTTCTCTTGGGGCATAGAAAAATAAGCGGATTACGTTCGGATTATCTTTTAAGATAAAGTCTGCACATCGTCCGATAATAACACAAGATTCTTCTGCTGCCACTTCTTTAATTACCTTGGCCTGATAGTTAAAAAGATTATCGTCAGATACAAAGTCATCGCTTTCCGGCGGGAATACTTCACCCTTGTAAATCTTCTTACTGATACCAAACAGCGGAAGAGACTTCACCTTCTCGTCTACCTGTCCAAACAAAGCTTCATTGATGCCGCTCTGCTCGGAAGCCATACGGAGCAGTTCCCTGTCATAACAGTGAATACCGAGTTCCTTTGCTAAAAGCTTGCCTAAAGTTCTTCCACCGCTTCCATAACTTCTTGCAATCGTAATTACTGTATGTTTCATTGTAACACCTACTCTCCCAAATATGCCTTTTTAATAGACTCATTATTCATAAGTTCTTTTGCATCCCCGCTAAGAGCAATCTTTCCTGTTTCTAAAACATATGCTCTGTCTGCAATTGCCAATGCCTTTTTCGCATTCTGCTCTACAAGAAGGACGGTTGTTCCCTCCGCAGAAATCTTCTGAATAATCTTAAAAATCTCATCTACAAAAATTGGGGACAGACCCATAGAAGGCTCATCCATTAAAACAATTCTTGGTTTGGACATTAACGCTCTACCCATGGCGAGCATCTGCTGTTCTCCACCACTAAGAGTTCCGGCGAACTGATTTCTTCTCTCTTTTAAACGAGGGAAGCTTTCATATACCATTTCAAGAGACTGTGCGATCTCGTTCTTATCTTTTCTTGTGTATGCGCCTAACTTCAGGTTCTCATATACAGAAAGGTTGGCAAATACACGTCTTCCTTCCGGCACATGAGCCATTCCCATTGTTACGATTTTATGTCCTGGTACTTTTGTAATATCCTGTCCTTCAAACAGAATATGTCCCTTCTTTGCCTGAAGCATACCGGTGATCGTCTGAAGAGTTGTTGTCTTTCCGGCACCGTTCGCACCGATAAGAGCGATAACTTCTCCCTGATTTACCTCAAAGGAAATCCCTTTGATGGCCTGAATCATCCCATAATATACTTCAAGGTCTTTTACTTCAAGCATTGCCATAAAGTTCTTTCCTCCTATTCTCCAAGATATGCCTTGATAACTTCCGGATTATTTAAAACATCTTTTGTCTTACCCTGTGCAAGTACCTGACCAAAGTTTAATACAGTAAGTTCCTCACAGATTCCTGAAACCAGTTTCATATCATGTTCAATTAATAATACTGTCATATCAAAATTATCACGAACGAAACGGATAGTATCCATAAGCTCGATTGTCTCATTTGGGTTCATACCAGCCGCAGGCTCATCTAACAGAAGAAGCTTTGGATTTGTCGCGAGTGCTCTGGCGATCTCTAACTTACGCTGTTCTCCATATGGAAGATTCGATGCAAGAAAATCTGCCTTATCATCAAGTTCAAATACTTTTAAAAGCTCCATTGCCTTCTCGTTCATTTCTTTTTCCATCTTGCGGTACTTTGGTAAACGTAAAATACCTGTCAAAGTGGAATATTTGTATTGATTATGCAGGCCAATCTTTACATTATCAAGAACGGACTGCTGAGAAAACAGACGGATATTTTGGAATGTTCTCGCAATACCTGCTTTGTTAATCTCAATCGTTTTCTTTCCAACTAAGTCTTCTCCATCTAACTTGATGATACCATCTGTTGGTTTATATACACCAGTCAGCATATTAAATACGGTTGTCTTTCCGGCACCGTTTGGGCCAATGAGGCCGTAAAGCTGACCTTTTTTAATGTTAATTTCAAACTGGTCTACGGCACGAAGACCGCCAAAAGAGATACCTAAATTCTTTACTTCAAGTAATGCCATCTTTACTGTACCTCCTCTGCTTTTTCTTTTTTGCCAAACATTCTCTTAAGGGAATGTTTCTCTCTCCACTCAATTGCCTTTGGTGCCCAGTTAAAGAGCATCATGATAATTAATACAATAGCGTAGATCAACATACGGTAATCAGCAAGTCCACGAAGAACTTCCGGAAGCATTGTAAGAACAACGGCCGCGATAATAGAACCACGGAAACTTCCCATTCCACCTAAGACAACGAATACAAGAATCATGATGGACATATTGTAGCCAAAGTTTGCAGGAAGTGCTGTTAATGTAGAAAGGTTGTGTGCATAAAGAACACCACCTGCACCAGCAATAGCTGCGGAAATAGTAAAGGCAAGAAGCTTATACTTTGTAATATTAATACCTACAGACTCTGCCGCGATACGGTTATCACGAATCGCCATAATCGCACGTCCTGTTCTTGAATTCACAAGGTTAAAGGACACAAAAAGGCTGATTAAAATAATAATAATACCAACGACAAAGGTAGACTGGTTTGGTGTACCAACGATACCTTTTGCACCGTCAATAATCATTTTTCCATCTGCCTGCATATTTAAAGAGGCACTATCCTTAATAGAAAAATGGAATCCCTTGCTGTCTCTTCCAAGATACATAACGTTAATTACATTCTTGATAATCTCGCCGAATGCCAGTGTTACGATAGCAAGGTAGTCACCGCGAAGGCGAAGAACCGGAATACCGATTAACCATCCAAATACCGCTGCAACAACGGTACCAATAAGAAGTGCTAAAATAAAACGAAGTGTCTCGTTCATTCCTGAAGTCATCATGCATTTGGAAAATACCGCACTGGAGAATGCACCAACACACATAAATCCTGCATGACCAAGACTCAGCTCACCAAGATATCCTACACAAAGATTCAGTCCGATTGCTACGATAGAATAAATACAAAGCGGAACTAAAAGACCCTGCATCAGACTCGACATCATTCCTGTAGATATCATAATCTCTACAATAATAAATACTGCGATTACCATAGCGTAGGTAATCAACATACTTTTTGTCTGTTTGTTTATACTTTTCATATTTGATTTCTTCATTTCTTACGCCACCTACACTTTCTCCTGAACCTGCTTGCCAAGAAGTCCCGTAGGTTTTACTAAAAGTACGATAATCAATACGGCAAATACGATTGCATCGGATAACTGAGAAGAAATATATGCTCTTCCTAAAATCTCGATTACTCCCAATAAAATACCACCAATTAATGCTCCAGGAATAGAGCCGATACCGCCAAATACCGCTGCGGTAAACGCCTTAATACCAGGCATCGCACCCGTGTAAGGAGACAGGGTTGGGTAAGCGGAACATAATAACACACCTGCAATAGCTGCTAATCCGGAACCGATAGCAAATGTAAGGGAAATTGTCTTGTTTACATTCACACCCATGAGCTGTGCTGCGTCTTTATCTTCAGATACGGCAAGCATTGCCTGACCGGATTTAGACTTTTTAATAAAAATCATTAACGCTGCCATGATAATAATACAACTGATAACAGTTGCGATTGTTACACCAGAAATTGTAAGGTCTCCACCTGCAAGCTTAATTGTAGGGATACTTACAACCGATGTAAAGGACTTTGTATCTGCACCAAATAAAATTAATGCGAAGTTCTGCAGAAAATAGCTGACACCGATTGCTGTGATTAATACGGCAAGCGGAGAAGCCTTTCTCAATGGTTTGTACGCAATTTTCTCGATAACTACACCAAGTACTGTACAGCCGATTACCGCTGCAATAATACTTACGGTAGAGTTTAAATGAAAGCTGCCCATTAAAACGAAAACGATATAGCAACCAATCATGATAACATCGCCGTGAGCGAAGTTCAGCATCTTAGCGATACCGTATACCATCGTGTAGCCAAGGGCAATAATTGCATAAATACTACCCAGACTGACACCATTGATCAAATAGGATATAAAACTCATCTTTACCTCCATGCCGCTTATGCGGCGTTTCTAGAAACTTTAAAAAGTTCATGTCTTTTTTATATCACAGAGAAATCAGCTCGTAATCTTTCTGTGATATAAAAAAGGATATAACCTAATACAAAAAAGGGTTACCCGCAGGTAACCCTTCCCTGGGCTATATATTATTTAAATTACATTGCTTTGTAAGCACCGTTCTTAATAATAACAGCCTTAGGAGACTTAGTTACTTCTCCGCTTTCATTCCATGTAAGACCATCTTTCCCACCTGTGAGACCCTGCATCTTAATCTTAGTCATAGCACCTTTTAATGCATCACACATATCAGAAGCACTCATATCTGTAGTTGCTTTAGATTCCTCAATTGCTGCCTTTAATGCGTAAACAGCATCATAAGAGTCTGCTGCGAACTGGTTAGGAGTATCTTCATATTTTTCTTTGTAAGTCTTTACAAAGTTCTGAACTGTCTTATCTTTCGCATCTGCTGCGAATGGAGTTAAGAGCATGACATCTTCTGCTAACTTAGTATCAAAGTTCTCTACTGTAAGGATACCATCCATTCCGTCTACACCAAAGAATTTAGGTTTGTATCCCATAGTATCTGCCTGTTTTAAAATAATGGATGCTTCCTGATAGTAGATAGGTAAGAACAATAAGTCTGCTCCTGCATCTTTTGCTTTCTGAAGCTGTGTTCCAAAGTCTGTCTTGGAATCTGCTGTAAATGCTGCCTTAGAAACGATGTTAAGCCCCTGTGTCTTAGCTTCTGCTTCAAATTTTTCTTCGATACCTGAAGAATATACATCAGAACTATCATAGATAATACCAATCTTCTTAGCAAGCTTATTCTCTGCAATATACTGAGCAGATGCAATACCCTGGTTAGGGTCTGTAAAACACACCTGGAATATATTACCATTTCCACTGGAAAGTACAGATGGTGCAGATGCAGATGGTGTAATCTGGAACATATTATCAGAAGCTGTCTTACCTGCTACAGCAATACATGGAGCTGTTGTTGTTGTTCCTACTAACATCTGCATACCCCAGTCTTTTAATGTATTGTAAGCATTAACTGCTTTCTCTGCATCGTTCTGGTCATCTTCAAAACGGTATTCAATCTGCTTACCGTTAATACCACCTGCAGCATTGATTTCATCTACTGCAATCTGTGCTCCGTTCTTTACGGCTGTTCCGTAAATCGCTGTTGCTCCGGTAGTCGGTCCAATACCACCAATATAATATTTGTCCGCATCCTTTTTTGATGAAGATCCTGAATTACTTCCACATCCTGTTAATGCTGTTACTGCCATCGCAGCGACTAACATTACGCTTATAAACTTTTTCATTATTTGTTCCTCCTTTATAATATATAATGAAAAAATATATCTATTCTACCAACTCAATGACAACTATTCTGTTTCTAATATCACTGTGTCAATACCCTAGATATTTTCATGGACTTTATATTACTACATTAAAGCAACAAAATCAAGGATTTTTGAAGGTTTTAAAAAAAATTTTGCATATTTTTTTATTTATGGCTTTATTTTTTATTTTTTTGTTCATATAAAACCCTCTGTTTTTCCACTGTTAAAACTAATTCCAAATCAAATGTTTCCTATAAAAAAAACACAAACACAACCCTATACACCTGAATATTTTGAATGTTATTTATAAAACAAAACAACTCCGCTCGCAAAAACAGATAGGAACAACCTGCTTTATGAGCGGAGTTTGAAATAGTTACTTTTTTGACGGAAAATCATCCTTGCCAGTCAAACAGTTTAACACATTACATTAATGAGAGAGGATTTCCGTTCCATCTTCTGTTACTAAAATCGTGTACTCCCACTGTGCAGAAGGCTTACCGTCTTCTGTGCGGATCGTCCAGCCGTCATTTTCATCTTCCCATACGTCTGGTTTTCCCATATTTACCATTGGTTCAATCGTAAATGTCATTCCCGGCACAAAAAGAATGCCTTCATCCGGTTCACCGATATGATTGACCCATGGTTCTTCATGGAACTGTACACCGCAGCCGTGTCCACCGATTTCTCTTACGACACTGTATCCGTTCTCTACAGCATGTTTATTACAAACATACCCCATATCTCCCATCGTTCCCCACGGCTTTGTTGCTGCCAATGCAAGATCGACACACTCTTTTGTTACACGGACAAGCTTTTTCTTTTCCTCAGAAACCTCACCGATGCAGAACATTCTTGATGCATCCCCAAAATATCCATTATAAATTGTCGTACAGTCTACATTAAGAATCTGTCCGCTCTTTAAAATCTGATCATCACTTGGAATACCGTGGCACACTACATCATCAATAGAAATGCAAACACTCTTTGGATATCCCTGATAACCAAGACACGCCGGAATTCCACCGATTTCTCTTGTGTACTCTTCAATAAGACGGTTTAACTCTCCTGTACTTACTCCCTCCTTTACATAAGGAGTAATAAAGTCAAGCACCATCGTATTCTTCTTACCTGCTTCACGTATTCCTTCTATCTGTTCCGGTGTTTTGATCATAGAATGATCTGGCACTTCATATCCTCTGTTCCAGTAATCTTTGATACGATTATCAAAGGACATATGACATGCCTTATATTTTCTTCCACTGCCACACCAGCATTTATCATTTCTTCCTATCTTCATCTTGCTCCTTCTTTCTGTATCATTCCTCTGATTTATTGCGTGACCGCAGCTCTTTTTCCACTGTCACATATCGTATATTAATCTACTTGCCCTTATTTTGCAATATTTAATTCATTTTACATATTTGCTTTTTACAACTATCTATATCTATTTTGAATAAATACAGATTCTTGCATTTTTATCTACTGTTTTCATAATCTTTTTCATATACTTTTCTTTCACTGCAACACAGCCTCCTGTATACGGATTGCTCCCCGTACAATGCAAGAAAATAGCAGACCCTTTTTTGTAAATACATTTTTTATTGTAGTTAATTGCTAATGCATAATTATAATGTGGCTTATAATCAATCAGATGTTCTCCCGATCGACTTGCCCTCACCTTTCGAATGTCAATCATCTGATTATAATATCTTTTGTCTCCACTCCAATAATAATACTTATTCAGCTTTGTATACTTTATTTTGCTTCCCGGATTTTTCTTAATTCCAAAAGCCTTCGTAAATTCATAGGTACCGGTTGGAGTTTTCTTATCTCCTTCCCGTTTCTTATTTATTCCGTTTTTTCCGACATAACCGGCACAGGCAAATACTTTTTTAAACTTTCCATTTACTTTTTCGTATAGTACAACATCTGCTTTACTTTTCCCTTTATATTTCACAAAAACAAGCTGATTTACTTTCTTATTTTTCTCATATTTTTGAATAAGTGTCGTCCATTTGCTCTTTTTTGCTACCGATTTTTTGTCTGGTATATTATTTTCCTGACTTTTTATGTTTTTTGCCTGCACAGGCACAGTATTACCTGACATTATAAATATACTTACAGTAAATATAATTGTAAAAAAGATAATCAGTCCATTCAAATGAATATTCCCTGTCTTTGTGTTTCCTTTCATAATATGTGTTTCCTTTCTTTTTCATTCAATTTATTCAAACTCAATGTACAGTTTTAAGTACATTCACTTAAAAGGATACCATAAAGCTTCTTAAAAAGAAAGTTTGCACTTTTCAATGCAACAAAAAGACCCTGAAGATTCGCATATCAAAAATCTACAAGGTCCTTTTCTCATTTATTCTTTGCTGGCCTCCCATCATTTTTCCTTTTCAGAATAAAGATGTTCGTCCTTTATACAACAATTTCTATTTACTTTTTAATGAGTAATGACTTTCCTGTCATTTCTTTTGGCTGTTCCATTCCCATCATCTCGATTAAAGTTGGAGCGATATCTGCTAAACATCCGCCTTCTCTTAATGTGTAAGCCGGGTCGTAATTTACAAGGATAAATGGAACTGGGTTTGTTGTATGAGCTGTGTATGGTTCACCTGTTTCATAGTCAATTAACTGCTCGCAGTTTCCGTGGTCTGCACAGATAAACATCTGTCCATCTACTTCTTTTAATGCTGCTACAGCATTGCCAACGCAGGTATCTACAGTTTCTACTGCCTTAATTGCTGCTTCCTGTACTCCGGTATGGCCTACCATATCAGGGTTTGCGAAGTTGATGATGATGACATCATATTTGTCAGATTTGATTGCTTCTACAAGTTTTTCTCCAACTTCTGGAGCGCTCATCTCTGGCTGTAAGTCATAAGTTGCTACTGCTGGAGACTTAACAAGGATTCTGTCTTCGTCCTTATTAGGAACTTCTACACCACCGTTGAAGAAGAAGGTTACATGAGCGTATTTCTCTGTCTCTGCAAGACGAAGCTGTGTTAAGCCGTTTGCTGCAAGAAATTCTCCAAATGTGTTTGTGATTTCTTCTTTGTGGAATGCGATGATTTTCCCAGGGATTGTCTCATCATATTCTGTGAAGCAGACATAAGTTAATGGAAATACGCCATTTCTTCTCTCAAATCCTGTAAATTCAGGGTCACACATTGCACGAGTGATTTCTCTTGCGCGGTCTGGACGGAAGTTGAAGAAGATAACGGAATCGTTTGCTTTTACTGTGCCTACTGGCTGTCCGTCTTTCTTGATTACTGTAGGGATAACGAACTCATCTGTCTTATCATTATCATAAGAAGCCTGAATTGCCTCTACTGCATCTGCTGCTTCATTACCTTCACCGTAAACTAAAGCAGCGTAAGCTTTTTCTACACGATCCCAACGGTTATCTCTGTCCATTGCATAATAACGACCTTCGATAGATGCGATCTGGCCTACACCGATTTCTTTGATTTTTGCTTCTAATTCTTCGATAAATTCTTTACCAGATGTTGGAGCTGTGTCACGGCCATCTAAGAAACAGTGTACGCATACGTCTGTAAGCCCCTGTCTCTTTGCAAGCTCTAATAAAGCGTAAAGATGTGTGTTGTGGCTGTGTACACCACCATCGGATAATAATCCGTATAAATGAAGGGTAGAGTTATTCTTTTTACAATTCTCTACTGCTTCTAAAAATGCTTTATTATCAAAGAAGTCTCCATCCTGAATTGCTTTCGTGATTCTTGTAAGCTCCTGATATACGATACGTCCGGCACCCATGTTAAGGTGTCCAACTTCAGAGTTACCCATCTGTCCGTCTGGAAGTCCTACGGCAAGACCGCTGGCATTTCCTTTTACAAATGGACATTCTTCCATTAATTTATCGATATTTGGAGTGTTTGCCTCATATACAGCATTGGCTTCATGTCTGTCATTTAAACCAAAGCCATCCATAATTAATAATACTGTAGGTTTTTTACTCATTTTATAATCTCCCATTTAAAGCGTATACTAACTCTATAAAATAATACAAAAATAATTGTATATTGCTATCGATATAATCCTGCAACATTTTATAGGATTGGTATAGTTGACCCGCGGAGAAATGTCCGCGGGTTACTATTTTCGTGATTCAAATATGGAATCTATTATTTATTGTAGTTTACGATCTGACCAAAATCAGCCTTTAAGGAAGCTCCGCCAACAAGTCCGCCGTCAATATCTGCCTGAGCAAATAAGTCTGGAGCTGTCTTAGCGTTTACGCTTCCGCCGTACTGAATACGGATTGCAGCTGCTGTTGCATCATCATAGATTTCAGCGATACATTTACGAATCTCTGCACAAACTTCCTGAGCCTGCTCTGTTGTAGCTGTTTTTCCTGTTCCGATTGCCCAGATTGGCTCGTAAGCGATAACTGCTGTCTTAGCCTGATCTGCTGTTACATTTAAGAAACCAACTTTAACCTGCTGACGGATAAAGTCCATTGTAACACCCTGTTCTCTCTGCTCTAATGTTTCTCCACAGCACATGATTGGTGTGATACCATGTTCGAAAGCTTTTAACATCTTCTTGTTAACTGTTTCATTTGTCTCTGCGAAGTATTCTCTTCTTTCAGAATGTCCGAGAACAACGTATTTTACTCCAGCATCTACTAACATAGCAGGAGAAATCTCACCAGTGTAAGCACCGCTCTCTTCATAGTACATATTCTCTGCACCAATTGCGATGTTAGAACCTTTTGCAGCTTCCATAGCTGGGATAATGTCGATTGCTGGTACGCAGAATACTACGTCAACATCTTCATTCGCACAAAGTGGTTTTAACATATTTACTAATTCAACTGCCTCACTAGGAGTTTTATTCATTTTCCAGTTACCTGCTACAATTTTCTTACGCATAACAAATTCCCCTTTATTATATATTTATGATGTTAGGGTCAAAAGGTATTCTGACCCTAACTGATGTCACGAATTACTCTGTAGCTAACGCTACTCCCGTAATTCTGAAATTATTTATCGTTTGCTGCTGCAACACCTGGTAATTCTTTACCTTCTAAGAACTCAAGAGAAGCTCCGCCACCTGTAGAAATGTGGCTCATCTTGTCACCATATCCAAGCTGGTTAACTGCTGCTGCGGAATCTCCGCCACCAATGATTGTTGTAGCATCTGTCTCAGCAAGTGCTGCTGCAACTGCCTTTGTACCTGCTGCAAGGATTGGGTTTTCGAATACACCCATAGGTCCATTCCAAACAACTGTCTTAGCTGTCTTTACTGCCTCTGCGTATAATTCGATTGTCTTAGGTCCGATATCGCAAGCTTCTTTGTCTGCTGCCATAGCGTCTGCATCGTATACATATGTTGGGATTTCAGCATCGATTGGGTTAGGGAAAGCATCTACCATTACAGAGTCAACTGGAAGAAGTAACTTCTTGCCAAGGCTTTCTGCTTTTTCCATCATTTCTTTACAGTAATCAATCTTTGTCTCGTCAACTAAAGAGTTACCGATTTCATATCCTTTTGCTTTTAAGAATGTGTAAGCCATACCACCACCGATGATGAGTGTGTCACACTTCTCAAGTAAGTTAGAGATAACGTTTAACTTATCTGCAACTTTTGCTCCACCAAGGATAGCAACGAAAGGACGTACTGGGTTCTCTACAGCATTGCCTAAGAAATCGATTTCTTTCTGCATTAAGTATCCAACTACTGCTGTGTCTACTAAAGAAGCAACACCTACGTTAGAGCAGTGAGCTCTGTGAGCTGTACCGAATGCATCATTTACGAATACATCACAGATAGAAGCAAGGTCTTTAGAGAATTCTTCTCCACACTTTGTCTCTTCTTTGCGGAAACGAGTGTTCTCAAGTAAGATAACATCTCCGTCTTTCATAGCTTCTACTGCAGCTTTTGCGTTTGGTCCAACAACTTCACGGTCTGCTGCAAATTTTACTTCCTGTCCAAGAAGCTCAGATAAACGAGCTGCTACTGGAGCTAAAGTCTTTGTTGTGTAATCTTCTTCTGTTTTTACTTTACCTAAGTGAGAGCAAAGAATTACTTTACCGCCGTCTGCGATTAACTTCTTGATTGTTGGAAGTGCAGCTACAAGACGGTTCTCGTCTGTGATCTTACCATCTTTTAATGGAACGTTGAAGTCACATCTGCAAAGAACTTTAAGTCCTTTTACATTAATATCGTCTACAGATTTTTTATTTAAACCCATGTTGGAATTCCTCCTAAATTATATTCAATGTAGTCTGAAGAATAAACTTGATTGCAAGACAGAACTGTCATGCTTCTACAAAGAAATCCTCAAATACATTATTCAAAAAACAAACAAAGGCCCGGTCCCACGAGACCGGACCCATGTTTGAGTCTTATATTCTTAAATATATACTAATACTATCGCTTAAATTATGCTAATTCTGCAAAGTATTTGATTGTACGAACCATCTGAGATGTGTAGCTGTTTTCGTTATCGTACCATGAAACAACCTGTACTTCGTATAAATCATCTGCAACTTTGTTAACCATTGTCTGAGTTGCATCGAATAAAGAACCAAATCTCATTCCTACGATATCAGAAGAAACGATTTCATCTTCGTTGTAACCGAAAGATTCGTTAGCTGCTGCTTTCATAGCTGCATTGATTCCTTCAACTGTTACGTCAGCACCTTTAACAACTGCTGTTAAGATTGTTGTAGATCCTGTAGGTGTTGGAACACGCTGAGCAGATCCGATTAACTTACCGTTTAATTCTGGGATAACAAGACCGATTGCCTTAGCAGCACCTGTGCTGTTAGGAACGATGTTAACTGCTGCTGCACGAGATCTTCTTAAGTCACCTTTACGCTGTGGTCCGTCAAGAGTCATCTGGTCACCTGTGTAAGCGTGAATTGTACACATGATACCACTCTGGATTGGAGCGTATTTGTTAAGAGCGTCAGCCATAGGAGCTAAACAGTTTGTTGTACAAGAAGCTGCAGAGATAATTGTATCTTCTGGTTTTAATACTGTATGGTTTGTATTGTAAACAACTGTTGGAAGGTCGTTTCCAGCAGGAGCGGAAATAACAACTTTCTTAGCACCAGCATTGATATGAGCCTGAGCTTTTTCTTTGCTTGTGTAGAATCCAGAACACTCAAGAACTACGTCAACACCGATTTCTCCCCATGGGCAATTGTTTGCATCTGGGAAAGCGTAGATTTTGATTTCCTGTCCGTCAACTGTGATGGAATCTTCTCCAGCTTTTACTGTAGCTGCTTTCTCATATGTTCCCTGAGAAGAGTCATATTTTAATAAGTGCGCAAGCATCTTAGGGCTTGTTAAATCGTTGATAGCTACTACTTCATAGCCTTCTGCACCAAACATCTGTCTGAAAGCTAAACGACCGATACGGCCAAATCCATTAATTGCAACTTTTACTGCCATGGTAATTCCTCCTAAGTTTTAGATATTTCTTTGACATTAAAGTTCGCAGGAAATATGCCCTCCTGCGCTGTGATTTGACTTTCCCTGTCAAATCCTTAACTATTTTACCTAATTATTGCCAAGATTTCAAGTAGTATTTTGCATAAAATTATAGATTTTTTTTCATCACTTTTATGCTATTATGATATTGTTGCCATTTTTCCTGCAAGTATACAGAACTTTTGGCCTTAAATTACAATTTTTTACCCTTATTTTAAATGTGCAGGAAAATACAAATGCAAATTTTTACCAGAAAGGAAACACGGTTATGATTTACACAGACACACATCTTCACTCCTCTTTTTCTTCCGATTCAGACACACCGATGGAACTGATGATCAAACAGGGCATCCGTCTCGGAATGAAAACGTTGTGCTTTACCGAACATTACGATCCCTGCTATCCGGACACTCCTGATGGTCTGGACTTCCTTTTAGATTTTGAAAATTATAAAAAGACTCTTTTTACTCTCAAGGAAAAGTATGCCTCACAAATCGAGATTTTATACGGACTTGAACTCGGTGTGCAGCCGCATCTTGGGCAGACACTCGCTAACTTTTATAAAAAATATGGCAATGATTTTGATTTTATCATCAATTCCTGCCATATCGTAAATGGAATGGATCCTTATTATGGAACTTATTTTAAGGAAATGGGTGCAACCCGCGGGCTTATGAACTACTTTGAAACGATTCTTGCAAATTTAAAAGTTTTTCCACACTATCAGTCTGTCGGTCATCTTGATTATGTCTGCCGCTACCTGCCAGAGTCTTCACAGACATTCTTTTATGACCATTTTACAGATGTTCTTGATGAAATTCTTATTGAAATCATTGAGAGGAATCGTGCTCTTGAGGTAAACACGGCAGGTCTTAAGTATGGACTTGACTGGCCAAATCCCGATATTTCTATTTTGAGAAGATACCGGGAGCTTGGCGGGGAACTTATCACGATTGGAAGTGATGCACATCAGCCGGAGCATATGGCGTGGGAGTTTGATCATGTGCCTGCTATTCTCCATAGGGCTGGTTTCCATCATTATGTAGTGTTTAAGGGGAAGAAACCGGTGTTTTATGATATTTAAATGCTGACGCAACTAAAAAAGGATATAACTAGCAGCTGTTCTATAGTCGCTGCGCTTAAAATGCTCAACCGCATCTTAAGCTTGCTCCGAAGCCACATCTGGGGATATTTCTT